>JACCEA010742670.1_pt1 | contig 20795 bp, 23 predicted proteins | sample 7449851 | NCBI WGS metagenome assembly JACCEA01 (sample SAMN15323453, study PRJNA562643) | freshwater metagenome | isolation source: river surface water | place: USA:Blue River Watershed | collected 2017-08-18 | reverse complement strand
GTCGTCCGTTTGCGACGCAAGTGCTTCTTTTGGTTGCGCGTGAGACCGACTGGCTCTGGTGCTGCTGCGACGACTGGCTCTGGTGCTGCTGCTGCGACGACTGGCTCTGGTGCTGCTGCGGCGGCGGCTGGTGCCGCTGCCTTCGAATGTTGCCCTTGGAGACGGGCAATCTCTTCGCGTGCTTCCATGAGACTCGTGCAAAGAAAATCGGCACGGTGAATCATCTCGACGATAACTTGTTTGGCCCCACTTTCCATCGTTGTCCCTTTGATGGTCGCATCACAGGCGCTGATGAAGCTGCTGAATTCCTTTGCGGAAAAGTGAGTCGCGTTGGAGGTGTTCATTGTCGTTGTCGTCAAGGCGATAATTTGAGCATTAAATGACAAAAAATATATGAAACGATTATAAAGTTTGATTTTCAATTTTTTTTATAATTAATATAAACTATTTTTTCGTTTTAATATAAAAAATAATAACTAAGATTATAATGACAAATACAACTTTAGTATATCAACTTATTGCATGTGTATTATTTTTTCATATAATTTGGCACTTTGAAAATAAATATGATAAATACAAGTGTAGTAATATATTTTCATTATGGGGTAGTATATTACTAAGTCTATTCTCAATTATATATGCATATACTGGAGATAATTATTATTCATCATTAACTTTTGCAATATTTATATCATATTTATCATTAGAAACAATATATGGAACTATATATTTTAGAGAATCTATGCCTTTATTGACTGGTTATATTCATCATACTATATATTTATTTTTTATATTATATTTATTATATAATTATGAATTTAGTTCAATTGCTTTTTTATCGTTAGGATTCTTAGAAGAAATACCAACAATATTATTAAATATCAAAAGATACTATGGTATAAAATCGGAATCATTCAATTTAGCATATGGGATTCTATTTTTAATATTTAGAGTATTATATCATATTTATTTAATAAATAAAGTTTATTATATTGATAATTATGCATTCTCATTTGGTATTCTTGGATTAATTGCCCATGTTAAATTTTTATATGATTGGTATGTTAAATATAATAAAAAAAAACTTGAAAAATAAATATATTAATATAAAGATTTTAATATTATCAAAATGACAACACAAATTGAGATGGAGTTTGATGAATTAGTCCAATTATATGTTAAACGTGATAGTAATATGAAACTTGATACAAAAAATACTATTCAAAAATTTATTGATAAACTAGGTTATAATAAATTAAATATTAATGACTTTTTATTAGATGAATATAAAAAGACAGATATTCGTGAGAAATCATATTATGAGTGGTTAAGTGATTTTACATTAACAGATAAATATAATGATTATAAAAAAAATATTAATAATTATCAAAACAGATATTTATATTTAACCAGTCTATTAAATATTGATAATATTGAAGATTTTTATAAAGTATGTACATTAGAAGAATTATTATATGTTGGATATTGAGTTTTTTTATAAAATAATATATTTATTTTAATATATAATGTCATTAAAAAAGGAAAGAAAGAATAATAAAAAAGAATTAGAATCTAATAATATAAAAAATAAGGATACAAAACAAGATAATAATAATGATGATATAGAAACTAATATTAAACAAGATGATGATAAAAATGATATTAAAAATAGAGAAATAGAAACTAGTGTTAAACAGGATGATAATAAAAATAAAGAAATAGAAACTAATATTAAACAAGATAATAATAAAAATGATATTAAAAATAAGGATATAGAATATGATATAAAACAAAAAGATATAGAGTCAAATAATAAAAAGGATTTAGAATATAATGAGATAGTTATACAGCCATCAGGTTGGATGGTTGTATATCAATTAGGAATAGCAAAGTATATAAAAGATAATTATAATATAAATAAGATAAAATTAATCACAGCAAGTTCAGCAGGTTCAACAGTTGCATGTAGTTTATTATGTGATACAGAAATAGATGAATTATATGAATTTATAAGGAGTAAATATGAAAATTATATGGATATATTTAAAATGCCAGATATATTAAAAGAAGGATTAGAAAAACATTTACCAAATAATTGTGTTGATTTAATAGATGATAAATTAGTAATATCATGTTGTAATGTTAAAGATTTGAATATAAATGATAAAATATCTGATTTTAAAAATAAAGAAGAGTTAATAGATTTAATAATGGGTGCATCACATATACCATTATTATCAGGAATAATGCCATATAAGTATAAAGATAAATATATGTATGATGGAAATTTATTTAATTCATTTATAAGTAATAAAGAAAATGAATTAAAAATATTAATAAGTGGGTATAAAGATGATAATACAATTAATCCAGGGTTTGAGATACCATTATATTGGTTTATATATCCACCAAATGGAACATTAAAATTAATGTATAAACATGGTTATAATCGTGCAGAAGAATTTTTTAATAAAAATAGTTATGATAACACGACATTATATAATATTAAAGATAAGATAAGTGATTATCAATTAATTGTTAGTATATTATATTTTACTTTCTTTATTTTGGTATTTATGATGTGTTTATGGATGACATCTATAATATCGTACCTGTTGTAAAGAAATAATCAAAAGGAGTTATATTTTCTAAACATCTAAAAGTAGGATTTTGCGGTTCATTCATTTGTGAAAATATTAAATCAAAATCATCACCTAATAATTCTTGTATATTAGGAATATGTCCTACACCAACATACGTTATATTATTGATTAACACAGGATTTTTCATAATTCTACATACTAAATAGAAATCAGTAATAAATGCTGTTGTGTCTAAAAATGAGTGAAATATATTTTGAATAAATTCACTAAATATTTCAAAATTATCAAAACTATGTGGTGTTTCTAAAATTGCTTTATGTTTTCTTAATTTAGAAATAAGAAATTCTTTTATTTTACTATAATATTCAGGGTTATTATTTTTTAATTTTAAAGATTCTTTTTTTAAAATTTTATATAATTGATTATCAGAAGGAAAATCATTTTCTAATTCATCTAATAATTCAAATATCCAATCATTTAGATCTTTTGTCAAAAAATTTAAATAAAATTTTTTAAAATTATTTAATCTTTTCATTTCTTTTATTGCTTCTTTAGTTTTTTTTTTAATTATTTTTTTATTTTTTAAAATAAATTCACGATATTGTTGTTTAGTTGTGATATTTTCATTTTTTACTAAATTTTGTGAAATTTCATTCCTTGTTTCTTCAATATAAAATTTTATTGGTTTCAAATTATTATTCTGAAATTTATAAAATCCATTCATTAAACCTCTAATATCATGAAAATGAATTCTAAAATTCTCTTTCTTTTTATAATTATATAATCCAAATTGTATTAATTCTGTTAAATAATCAGAAGGAACAAATGAATCAGGATTTGATAAAATTTTATGAAAATCAGATTCAATAAACAAATCATATTGAATATCACTTTCATTAAATAATTTTGAGATGTAATCTATTATTTTAAAATTAGATTCACAACCATAATTATAATTATAATGAACATCACCTAGTAATATTATTTTTTTATCAATTGTTTTATGTTTTAAATAATAAATACATACAGGTCCAGTTAAATCAAATTTTGTAGTATCAACTGGATGTGGTGTTTCTAGTTGTTCTGTTATATTATCTTGATATGATTCATCATAACTAGCTATTTTAGATTGTTCTGGTCCACCACCTAATAATTTTTTTAATTTAATATATTTAGATTTATATTTATAATATTTTTTATCCATTATTATAAATAAATAAATTAATCTTTCATAAGTTTGATAAAGAGTCTACCTGTATAAAGTTTTTCTTCTTTATTAAATTCATTGGTAAGATAAATACCTTTAATATTATCACTATTGTTTGTAATAATATTAATTTCATTTTTAACAAAATCGTATAAACGTGTATTCATAAATTTGCTACGATAAATATTAAATCCCATATCATCACTTTGATTAGAAAGAACAATAATTGTTTCAATAGGCGTTTTACGGTCAGGTCCTTTTGGATTTTGAAATTTAGTAATAAGCCCATCTAAAAATAAAATTTCACGTTTCTTTTTATGTAATTCTACTTTAATTTCATTAGTATATTGATTGAAATATAATTCAACTAATTCACGATGATGTTGTCGTCGTTCTTCTTGTAATTTAATAAATTCAGCATCTAAGATTTCTTCTTCAATTTTCTCTTCTACATTAACAATATTATTATTAAGAGAAATTGTTTCAATTTGATTTTTTATTTGTCTAATTTCTTCTGCTAGTTTATCTTTTTTACTAATTTTAGAATTTTTAGATTCAGCAATATTATCATTAGTAGGACGAATAAAATCAATATTTTCTGCTGGTGAATTATCAAGAGAAGCCATTTCTAATTGTGTTTCTTTGTTAGGCATGTATTTAATATATTATTAGTCATTGTATCTAATATATTAAATAATCAATTTTTTTAGTTAAATAAATATAACCAAATAGACTGCAATATTAGGTCATAATTAAAATCAAAGTTATTAGCATTTATATATTCAAACATACGTTGATAGACAAATATATTATTTTTAACGATATTAAATTTTGCCAGAGAAAAGATTCCTGATAATAATGAATTTATAGAATAATCATTAAAATTTATGTTATTAATAGGTATAGATGTTTTAATTAATAATCCTTCAATTAATGTTAATTTTGAATATATATTATCATTAAATATATTTCTATAAACATCATTATATTTATTTATTTCGTTATCGTTATATTTTTTATTTAATATATTACCATTAATTTTAATAGTATCATATTCTAAATTATAATTTGTTTTTATTTTATTGAATGATAATAATTTATTATCACTTATTCCTAATGGTTGAACATTATCATGAAGTTCATAATTATCAATACCATATAAAAAAGTTGAATTATTAATAAGACAATCAGTATGACCAAAAATAACTCTATTTGGAAGATTATTAAAATTATTAATAATATAGTGTAAAAATATTTTATTATAATTTGATTTATTAATATTATCAATATTATAAATAATACCAATATTATTATATGGAACCAACCAATCAATATTATCACTTATTTTAATAATTATTAATTGAATATCTTCATTATTAAATTTATTTCCGATAAAAGTTATTTTATATAATTTTAAATCTTCATTAATTATTTCAATAGACCATTCAGTAAATCTATTTTTTGAAGTATATAAATACACATTATTATCTTTATTTGGAGAACCTAAATATTTAGTATAATTTAATCTATTATATTGTGTTTTAATATAATAAATATTTTCATAATAATTCTTTTTCTCAATAATCCATTTTTGTTTACCAGAATTATCATCATACTCAAAAAAATCTACTACATTATTTATTTCTTGACATGATAAATATTGTCCATTTGTATTTAAAATATTTAATGGTTTATTTAATTCAAAATTATCTATTTTAAATATAAAGTTATTAGATATATTAAAAAGATTCATTAAAATTATATTAAAATTATTATTTTAAATAAATTTAATTTTTTCTTGCTTTTTTCCTTTTCAAATTACTAATTGTTGGATTTTGTTTAAATTTATTATTATTAATTTTCAAATCATATAAATTATTATTAATATCAGGAAATGATTTTAACAAATTATGAGAACAATCTAGAATATTTAATTTATTTAAACTTGTTAAAGAATTAATCTTATTGTAAGAACAGTCCAATTCAATAATATTTTTTAATTCAGACAATAAACTTAGTTTGTTATTAGAACAATTTAATTCAGATAATTTTTCATTAAATTCTGGTAAATCTGTAATATTATTATTAGAACAATTAATAATTTCTATATTAATATTTAATTTTGGTAATGTAAGTAATAGATTATTGGTGCAAAATAGATTTACAAGATTTTTATTTAATTCTGGTAAATATAAAATCCTATTATAATTACAATTTAATTCAATTAAATTTTCATTTAATTTTGGTAATAGAATTAAATTATTATTAGAACAATTTAAATATTTCAAATTAGTATTTAGGATTGGCAATTTAATTAAGTTGTTATTAGAACAATCTAAAGATTCTAGATTATATTCAATATCAGTAAATAATTGTCGTAAATATACAGTAACACCATAATCTTCTAATACGGGCATCGTAATAAGATTATTATCTGAACAATTTAATTTTTTTAATTTTTTATTAATTGATGGTAATAATTTAAGATTGTTGTTTGAACAATCTAATTTTTCTAAATTATTATTAAATTCTGGCAAAATACTAATATTATTATTTGAACAATTTAAATCTTGTAAGAAATATCCAAAATTTTGTAATTCAAATAATTCATTATTATTACAATTAATAATATTAATTTTTGACATATTAATTCTCATTTTTGTAATATTATTATATTCACAATTTAATAATTGTAAGTTATTTGATTCATTTTCAATTTCTGTTAATTTATTGTAAGAACAAAATAAGAAATTAATACTTTTTAATTCAGGTAATTTTGTAATCTTATTATATCTACAATCAAGAACCAATAAATTATTTAAATCATTTGGTAATGATGATAGATTATTATTTGCACAACATAAATATAATAAATTATCAAATTTGTTCAATTCAGGGATATACTGTATCCTATAATTATTGATATTAATACTCTTAGTCTTATTTGATAAAGACTTGATAAATTCTGTAATGTTGAGTTCTGACATTTTTTATATTTAAGACTTATTTATATTAATGACAAATAATTTCAATTTTTTATGAAAAAAAATTGAAATTATTATTCTATACTTATTTTTAGTTAATACATTAAAAATCATTTACAATGGACTTTCAAACCCCGATGAAAAAGCAGAAACTTGACAATGTTATTGAGAATTTTGTCAAGCCATTAAACAATGAAGATATTATCAAGTCTTTGGAATGCGAAGGTATTTTATGCAATATTCATGATATTTCTAAGAAAGTCCTTAATATGAATAGGATTTCAAAACGAGGTATGGATGAAGATAATAAACTATTTGAATATATTCCATTAATTATTTACACCTTGAATAAAAATGGTCTTGTTAATCTTGAAGAGTTTGGTCTTTCAACTTTGTCCAAAAGCCAAACTGAAAAGATTATTAGCATTTTTAAAGAACTTGAGTATATTCGTGTTGATAAAATTAACAAGGAACTATATTTCAAGAACTTTGGTGTCCGATGGGAAGATGATGAAGAAACTCAATGGGACCCTGATGCTATTGACCCTAAAAAATGTTATTATGAAAATAATACTTTTTTTACAAAATGAATTTATTTATATTTTTTTTAAATAAAAAATTGTCATGGATATAATTTTTAAATAAAAAATTGTCATGGATATAATTTTTAAATAAAAAATTGTCATGGATATAATTTTTAAATAAAAAATTGAAAAAAAAAGTATTTATATGGTCTCTAGTAAAAAGATTAATAGAAAGGCAATCAGAAAGGCAATCAGAAAGGCAATCAGAAAGGCAATCATCTCAAATGACTGATCCTGTCGTCAAACAACTCTTCAACAAGATGACGGATGTCCAAATCGCACAGTTCATGAGGCAAAAGCAGAACATCGCCAATGCAGCTCAGAGATTGGAGTGGAACGAAATCACGTCCGTTCAGGAGATGATGCCAATCATCATTCTGATTCTGGAGCGCGACAAGTGTCTCTGGGAACAAGCACTTTCCCACTGCACCATGACGAGGGAACTTGCCAACAGCATCGCAAGCGAATTCAACGCCTACGCCGACAAGGACGAGGAAGAACCCACCGATGGGGAAACAGAGTTTGACTTTGGGGATGCGCCCCCCAAGTTGCACTGTTACTACATCGGAGACCGCATTGACATCATGGGGTGCTTCAAACTCTTAAAGAAATAGGTGAAGAGACTTGCGTGTCTGACTATAACTCTTTAATGAGAAAATGAAATGAAATTTAATTTTAAATTTTATTTTATAAATCAAATTTTTTTATAAATATTGTTAATTCTTAATTTATTTATTTTTTGAAAAAGTTTATTACCATATTTAATAGTATAATATAATTCTCTAAATTTATTAATTATTTTAATAGTATGTGATAATAAATTAGGATAAATTTGTAATAAATTATTATCACATACTATTTTATTAATATATGAAATTAATAAATAATTAATTTTATTATCAGAACAATTTAAATAGTATAAATTAGTTTGTTTCAAGTTTATTGTTTTTAAATTATTATATGAACAATCTAATTCATATAATAATTCTATATTTGGTAGGAAATTAATGTTATTATATGAACAATATAATACTCTAATATTTTTTAATGATGGTAAATAATAAATTTTATTATAACTACATACTAAACACTTTAAATTTTTATTAATTTTTGGTAATGAAATAATATTATTTTTACTACAATATAAATCAGTTAATTTCAAATTAAGATATGGTAATTTATTTAATTTATTATTTGAACAATTTAAATATTTTAAATTTTTAGGAAGTTTTTTAATATTAATCAATGAATTATTAGAACAATCTAATACAATCATTGTATTTGGTAAATTTTTTAAATAGATTATTTTATTATTATTGCATTCTAATATTACTAAATTATTAAAATTTGGCAACATAACAAGATTATTATTTGAACAATGTAATTCGGTTAATGAATTATTATTATCTAATAATTCATTAATATTATTGAAAGAACAATCTAAATATTTAACATTTAATAAATCTTGAATAAAAGTTAAATTATTATTAGAACAATATAATTTTTCCAGATTATTATTTATTTTTGGCAACACATCAAGTTTATTATTTGAACAATTTAATTCTTTTAAATTAGTAGGTAATTTTTTTATTGAAACTATATTACATTTTGAACATATAAATATTTCAAGATTATCATTTAAATAATCTATTTTCTCTATTAAATTATTTGATATATTTAATGATTTTAAATAATTAAAATCTGGTATGTTTTTCAAAATAATCTGTTTATTAATTAAACATGAAATGTCTAATTTATCATTAATAATCATTTTTTCATATTCTGAGTGTATAATAATGTTCTCCTTGTTATATATACTCTCATTTGTCATTTTAAATAAAACATTATTAATCATATTTATTTTAATTATATATTTTTCCATTTTTTTATAAACTAATTAACTCTTCAATATAATTTTTTAACTCTTTCTCTGTAATATCATTATTTCCAAAATATAATGCTACATCTATTAATGGTTGTTTTCTTTTAGCACATTCTATCCTAAAAAATTCATTATCTATTGGAAAATCACATGCTCTCAATAATTTATCATAAAAATGGTCAATCATTGTATCACTCTTAATTTTTCCAATATAATTATCATATCTTTCACGTGTTGCTACTTGATTAAATAATTCTTCTTCTGTATGTGCTTTCAATGTTTCACTATTAAAAAGATGGTCACCAACTTTTAAAGTGTAATGTAAAGTTCTGTATAATCCAATTAATCCAATTGCTTCTAATCTATCTGCATATCTAGGATATAATAATTCTGGATGTCTAATTGCTTCATCAGGAATAGTATCACCATTTTTTGATGATGATACCCATGAAATCATTTTAATAATATCTTCAATATCTTCATCTGACATTTTATCAGAATAATCTAATCTTCTATTTTCATTAGTTCTATTAATAATTAATCTAGCATTATCAAAATTAGTTGATAATGGAAAATATTTTCTATCATCCATATCATGTAATGCACCTGCAATCATAATTTTCGTTTTGTCTTTAATACTTATATAATAACCTTCTCTAATTCGACTATTAATTGCTTCCATACAATTATTCATTACCATTTCAGCATGATTTTTACCATGTGTATCATCAATATATTCTTTATCATATGAATTTTTACCATAATTATATTCATTAATGAACTCTTCTATGTTAATCATACATAGAGTAATAAAACTTGACATTTCTATAAAAAGCCTGTATGTTTATTTTTTATAATATAGTGTAGTATATTTAATATATTAATATATCAATTTTTTTAGCAAAAAACCAGCAAGCAATTTTTTTAGCAAAAAACCAGCAAGCAATTTTTTTAAGCAATTATAATATCGTCTTCATTAATATTTGGGTATGGTTCATTATCATAAAAATTATGATTAATAAAAGTTAATTGTGGGATATTATTATTTAATAATTTGTTTAATTCAGAATACATCATTTGTGTTTTAAACCAGTCATGTCTTAAAACTATTCCAATTGGTGTATTTAATATATTTGGTAAATAAATATTAAAATTTTCTTTATTATCAAAAACAAAATTGCTAATATAATGTTGGTCATAAGACCATTTATTCCAAAATTCATTATTATTTTCTAGAGAATTAATTATTTCTTGATACATATTTTTAGTAAAATCATTAACTTTCAATATAAATGACCCAGAATTAATATATGTATTTTTTTTTAAATATGGATCTCTTGAATAACTACCATTTTTATCTCCTAAATTATTAATTATTTCATTTAATAAATATACATTTTGAATCCATGCATCACTATCTAAAAATACTAATATATCATTATGATTATGATTAATCAAAAAATCATTAATAATATATATTTTTTTTGTTGCAGGATGTAAGTCTTTATATTTATTATCATCATTTAATACAAATACATAATTATAATTAAATATATCACACATTTTTTTATTAACTTTTTGAGATAATAAAAAGTAATCTAATTCTAATCTGTTTTCAGTTTGTAATACATAAACATTTGACATTATTAATAATTATTATGAAATACTTTTATATAAATTTTCTATAATTTTTTTTATATCATCAGATAATATTTCTTTATTATTTTCAATTATATTTATACATTTACTTAATGAATTTATTAAATAATTTTTATCATTATTTTTAATATTTTCATGATTATTATTTGAATGTAATGTATAATATAAATCATTATATTTAACTAATAAATTTTTAATATCTAATCCTTTTTCTAATTGATTATTAAATGATAAATGAGAAACAAAGAAATCTAAATAAATAACTGGTTTAATTAATTTATTCTCAACTAAATATACTGAAATAAAATATTCATCATTACTCATTTTATCCATTGATGAAAATTTAGACCAATTATATCCTTTCATAGCAAAGAAATTAATACTAAATCTTGTATTTATTTTTATAACTTTATCTAAATTATCAAAATTATTATTAATAAATTTATTATAATTATCAATAAAATAATTATGTAATTTATATGCTTTATCTGGACTCTCCCATAATGAACCATTAATATTATTATCAGGATATTCTAATTTAATTAAATCATTAGGTATTAAATTCATTTGTTGTTGATAATATCCACATACACTATTATTTATAATATTAGCATAATAAATATCATAATTACTTTTATTAACATAATTAATATAATCATTTAATTTATTTAAATCCATAAAAACAATATCATCATCACATTTAATAATAATATCTTCATAATATTCTATTTTATTATAAAACATATAATAATCATACCATGTTGATTTATTATCAACATCCATTAAATAAAATTGTGGATTTTCAATATGGTCATATCTAAAAATGCCTTCACTACCAAATCCTGTTTTGACATGAACACTATTAATACTATAATTTTCTAATTTTAATTGCATTAAAACTATTTTATTTTTAATAACATTTAATACATTATTTATAATTATAACTATAATTTCAATATAATTATATTTATCAGCTATTCCAACTTTATCTAAAACACATAATTCTTTGGTATCTTTTCTAATAATACTTCTGGTGTTATTCCATCCTCCTAATACTATTTCATAATCATCAATTCCATTACTAATTTTAACATGAATATCATTTGCAGCCTTTACATTAAAATAAAATCCACCATTATATATTGGTAAATGAATTCTATTATAATCATCATTTATTGATTTAGTTCTATGAACATTTGTTATTCTTTTTAAATAATTATCGTCATTATCATTTCTAGTATAATTCCAAAAATGAACCTCATCAATTAATTTAAAATTAATTGCCTGTTTTAGATATTTTGTTAATACATTTAAATTATTTTCTCTTCCAGCAAATACTGTAATAATCTTTCTCATTAAAATTATTAATTATTATTTTTTTATAATAAAAAAAGTCATAAGAATAATAAAAAAAATTGTCATAAGATACAATTTTTCTCATAAAAAAAATTGAAATAATTATTAAATACAAAATAGAATAATCATTAAAATAAACAATGTCTGTTCTTGATAATTTGCTTGTTAATTGTTCTTATCATGATTATGATTTTGTCAAGAATGATAAAATCAAAATTATGTTATTTTTCATGAATATTTCACCATTAGGTGATAAATATACAGATGTTGATGCAGTATTTTCAATGTTATTTATTTGTGAATATTTCATTAATAATGGTTATAAAAATATGACTATTCCAATATTTTTATTATCAGATAAATTATTTGAAAATCCAAATATTAAATCATTTATTGACCATATTAAAAGTGTATATTCATATTTATTAGTTATTCCATATAGTGAATTAAAAATAGTTCTTGATTATAGATATAAAATAAGTAAAATATTTATTATGACACCAATTACAAATATGTGTGATATTATAATTTATATTATAGCAGAATCAAATAGAATCAAGAATAATCATTTAGAGATTTATGTTTATAATGATTATGTATATGAAAAATCACTTAGAAATAATTGTTTATTTTTAGCAAAGGGTCATTGTGGTTATTTAACTTTTGTTGGAATGATGCCATTAATAATTATTAATAATGTTGGTAAATTACATGAATTAAATATAAAAATGACAGATAATTATTTGAATTCTGATAATATATTAATTGAGTGGTTTAGAACAAATACTAGACAAATAATTTTTCATAAACTACAAAAAACTATATTATCATCACAATGTATTAGTCAAAATATAAAAGATAGATTAACACCAAAAATATATTCAAATATTGTTAAATATTTACCGATTAATATTTCTCCTTGTTTTTATGATTTCATAACAATATCAATAATAATATCAATTTCAGATGAAACACATAATAAATCTCCTGAAGAAATTATGTTACTTTTTGAGAAACATATATTAAGTGAAAGTTTTATAATTCCAATAGTATGTAGATTTAATAATACTATTGATAACTATATAAAAAAATCAATTGGTGCATTAGAATTTTCAATTAAAAATAAAGATTATGATGAAAGAGAAAGACAATTTGATAATGAATGGATAATTAAAAATGGTGATTTTTATAAAATTTAATTTAGAAATATTTATATATATAAATTGTTTGTATAATAAAAAATATAATAAGAATACTCATGACTAATATTAATTTATTCATATATCTCATTTCTTCTTTTAATATATCATTTTTATCGCAAATTCTATTTGCAAAAATACACAAATCATCATATTTATTATCCATACTTTCTATTTTTCTTTGTAATTTAGTTACTGTTTTAATTAAAGAATTATTTTGTTCAATTAAATCTTTATTATTTTTAATATTTGGTAATCTAATAATTTCGGTTCCAAGTTTATAATCTAGAGTAATAGTCATGTAATATTCATCATTTGTAATAGTCATATTATAATCTTGTTTCTTTGTTAAACAATTAATAATAATATTATTTAAATCCATTAATGATGATTTTTTATAATCATGGTCTATGAATTTTTCAAATCTAACTTCATTATTATATACACTAATAAATAAGTTTGTATCAAAATATACAAAAAATTTATAGTCTTCAAACTCAAATTCCATTTTTTATAATATATCATTACATTAATAGTTAATTATATATTATTTCAATTTTTTCTTATGACAAAATCTATAAACAATTTTTTATAATTTTATATAAAATAAATATTATCAAATATAGTATATGTATATAATAAAACTAAATGAATATTTGAATAAATTTAATAATGATATTGATTATATTAAAAATAGATTTGAGGAATGGATAATATTTCATTCTAATTATAAAGTAGATATTGATATTAAATATTATACAAATATTATACATAATAATAAATCATTTGATGATATTTATATAAATACTCATAAATATATAATATGTTATTGTATAATTTATAAAAATAATTTAATTGGATTATTTACTTTTGATAGACTTAATAAAAATCATGTGAATAATTTAATTTTTGATAATAATATTTCATGGTTTTGTTTATTTAAAAATTTAATAAAATTTAGTAAAAATAATGATATATTAGTTATTAATAATGATGCAGATATATTTATACATCATCCAAGAATAGAAAATATAATAAATAAATTAAATGGAGATATTATAAAAATAGAATTAAATACTTATATATTACATAATTATGAAATATATACAAAAGAAAAGAAAATAGAAATAAATAAAAATGAGAAAATATTAAATAGAATATATAATATAAATAATAATGAATATGAATATTATATAGAACATAAAAAACCAATATATAGATATTATTACATAATACCATTAAAAAAATATAATTGTATTTTTACAGACAGAATAGAAATAATATCTAATAATATTAGTTATATAACAAATATATTAATAACACAATTTAATAATTCATATAGAATATTATTTGAAACACCATTATTATTTAGTGATGAAAATATATTAGTTGATATATATATTAATAATGATTATATCAATAAAGATTATATAATAAAAGTTAAATTAAGTGATTTAATATTAAATAAAAGTGATAGAATTTATTGTAATACTGAAAATAAATTATCTTATTATTATATTTATTCAATTATTATTTATAAACCAAATATGAATAATATATTAAGTATTAATGAACTATTATATGATTATATTATTAAGAATATTTATATTATAAATGATAATATTAAATTAAAAAAAATTTAGATTGATACCACTGTTAATCCATCGGTAATTTCTGGTGTGATTTCTAATGGATTATTATTAAATGATACAGATTCTAGAAATCTATTAAATTTTGGTAATTGTTTTAATTTATTATGTCCACAAAATAAAGTTATTAATTTTTCATTTAATTCTGGTAATTCAATAATTTCATTTTCTGAACAATATAATTTTTCTAATTTATCATTTAATTTGGGTAATGTTGATAATTTATTATTACTACAATCAATTCTATTCATACTATATGGAATATCTGGAAAAGAAATTAAATAATTATCAAAACAATATAATACTTCAATATTTTCATTTAATTTTGGTAATAAAATTAATTTATTTTTATTACAATATAATTGTTTTAAGTTATCATTTAATTCTGGTAATGATACAAGTTCATTCTCTGAACAATCTAATATTTCTAATGTATCATTTAATTTTGATAAAGATGTTAGATTATTAGAATAACAATTAAAGTCTTTTAATTTTGGTGGCAAATCGCAAATATATTCTAGTTTATTATATGAACAATCTAATTTTTCTAAACTATCATATAATATATTTATATATTTAATATTATTATTTGAACAATCTAATTTTTTTAACTTTGTAAATCTAGATAAATCAGGTAATTCATCTAAATTTTTAAATGATATATCTAAATTTTTAATATTATTTGATAATAAACTTAATTCAAGAATGACATTTTCCATTTTTAAAAAACATATTAATAACTTTTTATTAATATGTTCATAATTCAAATTTTTTATATTTCATCTATACATACTTGATTATTAGAAGTAATACATGTATCAATAAAAGTTAAATTATTTACAATATTATTAGTAATTTGATTACTATGTATTCTTAGTTTTTCTTTAATTTCTAGTAACATAGTTTTTAATGTTATATTTATAGTTTGGTCTTGCATTTGAATAGTGTGAATAGTATTAAATATATTTCTAAAAGTTATATCACTAGACATTTTTGTTTTAATTCCTTCAATAAAAGTATTAAATTTATTTATATCAATAAATTGGTCATTTCCATTCTTTAATAAAAAAAAGACACCTATAATAATATCAATTACATTATCGTTAAATATTGAGAATGATGAATTACTTGGTTCTGGTGGAACACCTCCTTTTTGATTTTTTTTTAATTTTAAATATTTATTTTTATATTTTAAATATTTATTATAATGGTTCATATATATAATCATTTATAAAATAAATATATATTTATAGCAACATTTATCATATTCTAAAATAATAGTTATATTATCATATGTTTTTATAATTTTATTAATTATTTGATTATTAATATCTTCATTTGATATTTCATTATTATAAAAATCATAATAATAATGTAATTTTATATATTGTGGATTTTCAATAATAAATTCATATCCATATTTTTTATAATTATTTATTGCTAAATTATGATTATAACAGTTATTAATTATAATATCTTTTAAATTTTCTTCATATATTCTAACTGTTTTATTAAATATATCATCTGTTAATGGAATACAACCAAAATCATAAAATGTAGTATTTATATATTTTTCATTAAATAATAATTTTTTCATTATATCTATTGTCATGTTTGTGTATTGTTCATTAACATAATTCTTAATTATTTTATTTTTCTTATCATCATTTATTTTAATTGACTCTCTAATAAAATAATTTGAAAATATAAATAATAAAATAAATTCAATTATATTCATTAATTAAATTATAAATATTTTTTTATATTGATTATAATAATATGGGATTTGATACATACTGTTTTTTATGTGGTAATACTAATTATAATTTTGATATTAATAAAGATGAATTAGAAGATTTACATCAATCATTCACAGAATTTGAAAATTTGAAAACAAAAAATAAGAAATATAAATATTATGAACAAGTATATAATAATATTTATAAATTATCAAAGAAAGAAGATTTTAATATACATCTCAAAAATTTAAAAGATAAAACTAAATGGTTAAATAAATGTACTTTTTTAACGATTGATAATAGAATTATTCATAATTGTAAAGATGGTGATAGTCAATTATATTCTAATAATGGAGATAGTTATACAATAGGTGATATTGATGGGATTGATTCTGGATTATATGTTCATGATAATTGTTGGAAATTTATAAAAACAAAATATGGTATTGAATTAAAATATGGTGATTTACCAATTATTAATGAAAGAAATTATAATTTATTACGAAATTCACCATTTGATTTTATAAAATATGATAGAATTAAAAAATATCAATTACAATATTTTGATTTTTATAATATATTAAATACTAAAGATGAAGAATTATGTATTTCACCATTAATTAAAAATCCTATAATTTCTAAAGTATTTCCAAAATTAAAAATAAGGAAAGATAGATTAGGACCATCACAAAGTGTATCATTTTATAAAAATGGAACATATAAAGTTGGTAATAATGAAAATATATGGTATGTTAAATCTGGTAAATGGATTGAATTAAAAAATACTATTAAAACAAAAATAAAAGAGAAAGACATTAATAAAAAAAATGTAAAATACATTGGTCAAACAAACACTAAACCAGAGTTTATTATTCTAAAAAAAAATCAATATTATTTATTAACTATAGAGAAACTCTATGATTAATTCTATTTTGTGTATATAAATGATAAACTTTATGTAATAAATTATAAAATTCCACTGCTAAATCTTTATTAATATAATCAATATATTTCTTTGAATAATTAATACATTCTATATACACTTGTTCAAATTCATTCTGTTTCATTATACATAAATCCATAATACATTGATTGTCTCCAAGCATCCTTACAAATTTTTGACGCATAGATGCGGAATCAAAAGAATCGTTTAATTTTTGTTTTAATTTAATAAACTCCAATTCTTTCTTTTTAATATTAGGAATTGTTGTTGGAACAGCAAACATTGTATCGTTTTTATTTATTATTATATAATTACATAATATAATAATAAAATTTCAATTTTTATTATAAAAATTGAATATTTATTTTTTAAGATAATATTTCTTAAATAAATTAAAACAACAAAATGAACATTGATATTAATATGATGGTTGGTAATATTGATACTATTAAATGTTTATCATTTATATTCAAAAGACTGAATATACTACCAGATTTATCATTATATAATAATCTAGAAATATTAAATTGTTCAGGCAATAAATTAAAAGAAATACAACAAATTAATAGTTTGCTTAAATTAAATTGTAGTTGTAATTGTTTAACTATAATACCAATTATGGATAATTTAATTGAATTAAATTGTCAAAATAACAAACTTAAAAATTTATATTCTTTAAAAAATCTAAAAATATTAAAATGTTGTAATAATAGTATAAAACAATTACCATACTTTCCTAATTTGGTTGAATTGTGGTGTGAGAATAATAATTTGAAGGAATTACCAAATTTGCCAAATTTAGTAAAATTACTTTGTACTAAAAATAAAATTAAAAAAATACAACGATTTGAAAATCTAGAAGATTTGGCATGTTGTAATAATTTAATAACACAAATAGAAAGTATGGATAATTTAAAAAGATTAGAATGTAGTGGTAATATGTTATCTTATTTACCAAAATTTGAAGTATTAATAAATTTACATTGTAGACATAATAATATACAAATATTATCACAATATAATAATTTAGAGCAATTAAATTGTTGTTATAATGAATTAAAATATTTACCAAAACTTGATAATTTAAGAGAATTGATTTGTAATAATAATAAATTAATTAATCTACCATATATGGATAATTTAATTTATTTAAGTTGTCAAAATAATAATTTAAATACTTTACATAATTTTAAGAATCTTGAAACCTTGGTTTGTTATAACAATCAACTAAAATCAATACCAGATTTAGAAAATATTAAATATATAAGTGCTGAAGAGAATCTAATTACTTATATTGGAAGATGCCCAAACATAGAAACATTAAAATGTTCTTATAATAATATTATATCATTATCATCAAATTTAAATTTATATAATATTGATGATTTAGAATTAGATAATAATCCAATTTCAGATTTGTTATCTTTAGAATATTATGAAAATGGTAGTTATAGCTATAATCCATCAGAATCAGAGAGTGAAGAAGATGAAGTTATGATAAATAATAGATTAACAAATATTAATAAATTAGAAATATATTTTAGATTTAAGTTTACATATTATTGTGTTCAATTTAAGAAAAAATTTATTGACTTTTTATGGATTAAGGTTAGAAAGCCAAAGATAGAACAACAATTTTCACCAAATAATTTAATAAAATTATTAGAAAATGTTAATGAAAATGAAGATTATCTTGATGTTATTGATGTTTGGACTAAAGAATAAAATATATAAAAATATATTATAATTTAATTTATACAATGAATCCATCAAAAATATTTGCACATTTTCCAAGTTATGAAAAACAATATTATATAGAACAAAATATAAAAGATAGACAAAAGAAGGAAAAATTAAAAATTATACAGAGAATTAAATTATTACAAGATTTTCCACATATTAAATATGAAGATTTAATACAACAAAATACTGAATGGGAAACTGATGATGGATGTACGCATTTCAAAGATAATATAACTAAACAAATTTTTTCATGGGATTTTATTCATAATAATTGGATGCAACATGATTTACAATATCAACATAGTTTAAGGAATTTATTTCAATAACTAATCATAAGATACAATTTTTCATAAAAAATTGAAAAAATAATTATTAATTGGTTCTAAATACAGAATATTTATAATCAAATCTTTCCAGTGAACAACAGCAACTTTTCACCATGTCTGGAGAACAAGCAGAACGTGTTCTTTTCCTTGACAATGACGAATGCACTGGATTTTATGCATTGCTTTCCCTGATGTTCAACATTTTCATGCATTGCACTTCTAAACCACCATCTGTTGAACTTGGTGTCGCCTACTTGAAGGCAGGTGGTGCACGATGTGGGATGGAAGCCATCTTCCAACTTGCATTGACGTTGAAAGAGCAAAACAGGCTGGACAGGCTTTGCATCTTGACGATGGCACGAAACGACAATGGATATGTCAACTATCTCGGAGAAGTGTTTGAGTCTTATTCTAAAGTTCCTAAAGGCACCATTGACAATATCTACTCAAACCATTTCATTTCACGAGGAACGAAAAATCTCGCACACCGTGTTATGAATGGCAACACATCAAAGTGCATGATGGTGGATGACAAGCCTGATTTTGTTCAGGGTGATTCAAAATTTTCACGCGGTCAAGTCATTGGCGTGTCGCAATACTTATTCCATGTCATGTGGGAAGGTAAATTGCTTGAAATGGCACTTGCCGAACTTCCAGAGGAACACCATGAATTTATGAAATGGAATCTTGCAGCTGATGCCAAACGAACACCAATTCCACCAACAGCATGGTCTAAAGCAAAGAGGGATGCAGACAATGAAATGCAAGGTGTGCTTGGGCGGATTGAAGAATTCTTTTGGAAACCACTTGTGAAAGAAAGCAAAGTGGAAGAACTTGAAGAAGGAATCGTTGCATTTGACGAGACACAACTTGCGTCAGAAAGCAAAGTGGAAGAACTTGAAGAAGGAATCGTTGCATTTG
>JACCEA012458326.1_pt1 | contig 20804 bp, 14 predicted proteins | sample 7449851 | NCBI WGS metagenome assembly JACCEA01 (sample SAMN15323453, study PRJNA562643) | freshwater metagenome | isolation source: river surface water | place: USA:Blue River Watershed | collected 2017-08-18 | reverse complement strand
TTTTAGAATGTTGATTATTTGTGATTCAGTAAACTTTGAGTTCTTCATTTTTAATACCCTTTTTGGTGTTAGTCGATATTGTAAATCTCTCTACTTATCAATAGCGCTTTTTTTAGGGGGTATTACCGTGACTGCTACTAATAGCAGTGGACAAGAAGCGGCTACACCATTGGCAATTGGGATACAGCAAGTACCATACACCGAATCAGCCAATGCCAATGGTATTGGCTTATATTTCTATCCTAAAGCACAGTACAGTGCTAACGGTGTACCATTTATTCTGGTAACTGCAGTGGTACAATCACCAAATGTTGGTAATATCAACACTCTCCAGTTGGTAGATGAAAGCGGTAACGTAATTCCAGATCAAACTGTTATCAGCAATAATTCTGGAACAGGTAAAGCAGCTTTGCAAATGGGTGATGTAGTTGAAATCTCATTGCCAATTCCACAAGGAATCAATCTAACCCAAAATTTCAAGGTTCAGACTTCCAGCCAAAGCTTGGTTACTACTACGTTAAATAGCATCGCCACTAAACTTAACCTTAAGAGCCTTGAAGCTAGTTCAAACGGTAATATCAGTAGTACTACTTATACTCTGACAACTCAAGGCAATAATATCAATCTGCAACTTACTCCAAATCAAGTTTACTTGACCCAAACAAATCCGCTTCAGTATGGCTATCTCTATAACATTGGTGATCTGACTGCCTCACAAATCACAGTAACCAGCTCAAGTCCAAATGTTAGAGTAACCGCAGCTGATACGATGTTAAATGGACAGCGTGTTATTAAAATAACTTATGAATTAATCAATACTTCAGTAGCTGCGACCAGCAACGTAGTAACCGTTACAGCAAATAACCCAGCTGGACAAACTCAGACTAGTACTGGAGGAACAAGCCAAAATGTTAATCCATTGCCAGTACCAACACCTAGCCCAACTCCGACTCCGACTCCTACGCCGAGCCCAACACCCGGACCAAACCCACCAGAACCAACTAAATTCTGGACATTAATTAGTGGCGGAACAGGACAGCCTAAATATGTTAAAGAAGTTTTTGGCTCGCCTACGCCGCAAAATATAGTTGTTTCTGCAGATAATGCTCCCGATGATTTTGATCGTTATTTATGGACTTATAATAACGGTAATTGGAGTCAATTATGTAATGGACAGAATGGAACTCCAGGAGCAGGAATGGTCTTACTGAATACATCACCAACAATTAATGATATTCTTTGGTATACAGGCAGCAATGAGTTGTGGGCGTATAAAAATGGAACTTGGTCTAAGTTATTAGATGCAAGTGCTACTGTAAATACTCCTGCTGGTGAATACTTTGGTGGTGTGGTAGGTAATTCCAACACCTCTTTCATCGTTGGTACCACTACATCTGATAATCAATTATGGATGTATAATAATGCCTCTTGGATAAAGTTAACCGGCGGCGCAAACCAACCTGCTAATGTTTACATGCTTTCTAAAGCTGGTGCAACTGCTAATTCAATTACTATTTATGATTCTCTGGGTAATATTTGGTTTTATAATGGTAGCTCGTGGATTAAGATTGGTGATGGAACAACTCCGCCAAATCCATATGCATCCACTATGGGTGGAACTTTTTATGGAGTTTCAACTAGTTCATCTATTATCTTTACGCCTGGTCCTTTAGACTCTACGCCTTTGTGGATTTATGACGGCAGTAGTTGGAGCAATGTTAGTGGATCTTCTATAACGGCAAGCCCTGTTGATGTCAGTACTATTTTTGGAACACCAGCTAATGATAGTTTAGTTATTCGTAATAATCATGATGTAGGTCCTTCTGATTATGATAATTATTCTGTTTGGACGCTTTCAGGTGGCACATGGACTAATATGACAACAGGTAATGGCAGCTCAACGCCGAAATATGGTTGGATGGTTTATGGCAGCAATGCAACACCATCACAATTTTTTATGTCTGATTTACAAGACTCTTCATCAGCTAACCTATGGGAATGGGCAAATGGCAGTTGGAGTAAAAAAACAGGAGGCTCGGGTGCTCCAAGTAATGTTGGGTTTGTTGGTGGAAACCCAACAACTAACTCTTTTGTCATGATTGATGGAAATCAACAATTATGGACAAGTATAAATGGTACTTGGGCAAACATAACTAGTCACGTCGATGAACCTGTAAATGTAGAAATGATTTATGGGTTAGTTAATCCTGATTCAATAGTTGCCACCCATTACGTTGGTAAGCTTGAAGGAAGTGAATTATGGATTGGTAAACGTTAAAATTTACTAAATTATTCACCCTTACTCAACTATCCCGGATTTTAATAATCCGGGTTTTTCGTTAAGCTATCTGCATTTTTAAGTATCAAATAGTAGTAAATACTGAAATAGCGTCATGACTATTCAAAAGAACCCAATTATGAAAAAATTACCGATTGGCATTGCAACCCTAGAAAGTATACAGTGTATAAAGACCGTAATTTCGACATCGTTTTAGCCTTATGACGCTTACAGTGGTTCACTTATCGTTCATCTTTTTAATTCATACCTGTCACTTTTATTAGTAACTTTTAAACTTAACACTCACAACCATAACTTTTGATTACAGCTGCTCAAGTTGGTTTGGTACATGCTCCTGTAAGCCGATACCGAAGGGACTTTTTTTTACCCTTCATCATTTCTATAGTTACGAGTAACTTATATATTCCTTCGTGGCACACTTATGACGAAACTTAAACATACGAAGTTTTGGCTGTTTCATAATTTACCCTTCTTCGATTGTTATACTTATCAGCTTTAGGTTTACTCTTCAACATAAAGATCAGTTATCAGCTTACTACCCGGTACACAATTATACTGTGCCAAATCAATGCCATTTTCCCGTAGAATGTCTTCATCCAGATGGAATTTTCCGCTATAGCTAGTCTCCTTTGCAACTAATAATGCAACCGCATCAGCAACAATTCGCGGATGACGTGAATGCTGAACAGCCATATCACCACCTAACAGATTTTGTACTGCAGCCGTCGCCAAAAGAGTGTGGGGCCATACTGCGTTAACTGCAATGCCATCTTTAGCAAATTCTTCTGCCAAGCCCATTACCAACATTGCTGAAGAATATTTACACAGGGTATAAACCGTGTGTCCCGCAAACCATTTCGGTTTTAAGTCAATCGGAGGCGCCAGATGAATAATCCGCGAGTTTGCTGATTTTTTGAGCCAAGGCAATGCGTATTGGGCAGCAAAAAAACTTCCACGAACGATAACTTCATGCATCAGGTTAAATTTTGAAGGAGTAATTTCTTGTGCATTAAGCAAATAAAGCGCACTGGCATTATTTACCAACAAATCAATTTTGCCAAATCGCTCTCCAGTTGTTTTAATTGCTTGCTCCAACGCTTCAAGATCGCGCACATCACAAGCTAATGCTAGCACATCGGATGCACCAGCCTGACGAATTTCTTCAGCTGCACTCTCCAAAGTGCCTGGTAATTTGGGATGCGGCGTGACAGTTTTACCGACAATAGCTACTTGCGCACCACTTGCTGCGAACTTCTTGGCAATTTCAAGTCCCACGCCACGAGTTCCACCTGTTATAAATACTGACTGAACCATAATATTACTCCTTGTTTACTCAAGCCGATTCATCATCCTAGGTCGTTGATTTACTCCTCACTTACCGAGTCGTAAGCTTCGTCGTAAATCGCCTACTAATATTTAGAATCAATTTGAGTATTTTTAGTTAGATATTGAACGACTAGCGCTTTTTTGTCAATTTTACCCACCAAGGTTTTTGGCAGTTCATCAACAATCGTAAGAAAGTGCGGAACTTTGTAGCGTGTTAAATTTTTACGGCAGTGAAGCAATATCTGTTCAACACTAAGGGTATGTTCTGCATTCAATACAATATAGGCATGCACCGCCTCACCACTTTCTTCATCAGGATAACCAACTACTGCAACTTCAGCAATTTCTGGTAATTGATCGATCACCACCTCTACTTCCGCTGGGTAAACATTAAATCCAGAGACAATTATCATTTCAGTTTCACGACCACTAATGAATAATAGACCATCCGAATTAACATAACCCAAGTCACCAGTTCTTAACCAACCATCAGCAGACAAAGCAAGTTTAGTTTGTTCTGGATTACGCCAATAGCCAGCCATCACCTGCGGGCCTCGTACCATAATGATACCAATTTCGCCTTGAGCTAAGCTTTGTGTACCTGTTGTAATATCACGAATATCAATCTCAGTTGATGGTACTGGATAACCGACCGAGCCATTAAATGGGCTACCCAGATCATTCATACTAACACAAGGCGATGTCTCTGTTAAGCCATAGCAATTAGTTGGAACTAACCCCGTATGCTGATACCAATGTTCTGCCACAGATTGACGAATTGCCATGCCACCACAGATTCCATATTTAAAGTGTGGATGTTTGGCGTTAATAAAAGGTTTATACTCTAAAAGCTTATGATAGAGTGTGTCTAAAGAATTAAACACGGTAAATGGCGTTGAATTCATGGTTTTAACTAAATCTTTAATGTTCTTGGCATTGGGAACCATAACATTTTCTGAACCATGAAAAAAGAAAGTAAAGAAATTGGCCGTTAATGAAAAAATATGATACATTGGTAGCGCGCTAATAACCACTTGTTTTGACATATCATCAACTTGCACATCTAGTAAGCTAAAAATTTGTTTAATATTTGAGGCAATATTGCGATGTAACAACATTGCACCTTTGGGATGCCCAGTAGTCGCTCCCGTATATTGAATGAATGCAATATCGTCTGCAGTTACCGCTATCGGACTAGCTAAAACTGATGACTTTTCCATCAACGTACGCCATGATAAAGGCTGATAAACCAGTTTAGGATTGACTTTCGCCACATAGCGCAACAACAGATTAATTATGCTACGTTTTACCGTTGGATAGGGATCAGCAATTTTAGTACTAATAATATGTTTAATCCCAAATTGATTATAAAACCCATTTAGCTTCTCTGAAAACATATCCAACGTCACTACAACTGTCGGCTCTGAGTTTTTCAATACATACTCAATTTCACTTGGTGTATATAGTGGATTAATATTTACCACCGTCGCACCCAATAGCAGCACGGCAAATACGGTCAGAGGATATTGTAAACAATTAGGGAGTATTAATGCTACCCGATCACCTTTCTTCACCCCTAAATCAGCAAGCGCCTGCGCCATACGTAACGAACGATCCTTGACATCAGCAAAGCTTAACGCTACTTTATGACAGCTAACCGCACGATTAGACGCGTATTGTTCGCAAGCTTGATTAAACAGGTCAACCAGCGTTGTATCATCAAGCTTGATTTCTGCAGGAATCTCAGGTTTATAATTTTTTAGCCATATTTTTTCCATGATTGACTCTCTTTAATTGTTATACCCAAACGTATAGTAGTTAGCAAACTTCAAATAAACCAGCAGCACCCATTCCTGCACCGATACACATTGAAACAACCCCATACTTTTTCTGTGTACGCCGTAGTCCATGTAATACTCGCACACTTAAAACAGCACCAGTTGCACCAAGTGGATGTCCTAACGCAATCGCACCACCATAAGGATTAACTTTACTTGGATCTAAACCAAGCTCATTAATCACCGCCAATGATTGTGCCGCAAATGCTTCGTTTAACTCAATCCAATCAATATCTTTTAGCTCTAACCCTTGTTGCTTAATTAGCTGTGGAATCGCTTTAATAGGACCAATCCCCATGATCTCTGCTGCAACCCCGCTAACCGCAAATCCATGAAATTTACCTAAAGCTTTCAAACCATGTTGCTTTAGATATTCACCGCTAACTAAGACTAATACACCAGCACCGTCTGTCATTTGTGAACTATTCCCTGGCGTAACCGAGCCAGCAGCAGCAAAAACAGGCTTTAATTTAGCCAAGCCTTCTAAAGTAGTATCCGCACGGATTCCCTCATCGCTGTCCACGATTTTGGTTGAACGAATAATTTGCCCGCTTTTTTCATCTGCTTTGTTACTACTAATTTCAATCGGTGTAATTTCCTCAGCAAAGAAACCAGCCTTTTGCGCCGCATCAGCCTTACGATTACTTGCAGTAGCAAATTCATCCTGTGCTTGACGGCTCACTTGCCATTGCTCTGCTACTTTCTCAGCGGTAATCCCCATGCCATAAGCTAGACCGACATGTTTATCGTTCTGAAAAACTGCCGGGCTCACTGAAAAATCATTGCCACCCATCGGAATCATGCTCATTGATTCGACACCACCGGCAATAGCTACTTCAATCTCACCAGCTTGAATTCGGTTTGCCGCAATCGCGATTGCATTTAGTCCTGAACTACAGTAGCGGTTTATCGTCATACCCGGTACACTATCTGGCAAACCAGCTAATTGCGCGGCTACCCGTGCTATATTCAAACCTTGTTCAGCCTCAGGAAAAGCACAGCCAATAATCACATCGCCAATATCTTCTGGCACAACGCCAGAACTCGCGACGGTTTTTTGCATTAATTGCGCCAATAAATCATCGGGACGAGTATTCGCAAAACTACCCTTTTTAGCTTTAGTTAGTGCACTGCGTTTAGCGGCAACAATATAAACTTCTCTAGTCATTTGATTTCTCCATTCTCAGTTACGCAAAGGTTTGCCAGTACTCAACATATGCTGAATCCGATCAGCCGTTTTTTCACTAATCGCCAATTCGGTAAATTTGTTTAATTCCAGATTAAGCAACCAATCCTCACTAACAACGCTGTTTTTATCAACCATACCACCACACATTACTTCAGCAATATTTTTGGCAATCCATAAGTCATGCTCAGAAATTTGTTTACCCGCGATCATATTAGCTAAAAGTGCATTTATCGTTGCAATTCCCTGTTCACCAAAAACTTTTACCTTCGGTTTAATTGGTGGTCGATAAACACTTTGCGCCATAAATCTAGCTCGTTCTTTAGCGATTAGTAAAACCTCGCGAGTATTCATTACAATAGTATCTGACTCACGCAAAAATCCCATTTCTTGGGCTTCGTAAGCTGAAGTTGCAACTTTCGCCATTGCTAAATTTTGATAACGTTTAGTTAAATCCATCCATGGATCTTGCGACGCAGCAGCTCGTACCGCCATCTCAGTTGAGCCGCCCCAACCCGGTAATAAACCAACACCAGCCTCCACTAAGCCAATATATGATTCCAAAGCAGCTACAACTGCATCACAATGGAGCATAATTTCACAGCCACCACCGAAAGCATAACCGCGCACCCCTGCAACCACTGGGATTTGACTATAGCGTAATTTATTGGCAATAATTCGATGCCCCGCAGAGATGATTTCCTCTACTGCTTCGACACCATTCATCATAATTGAAAAACCAAACTCTTCCAAATTAGCACCAACAGAGAAAACATCTTTCTCTTGCCAGATTACCAATGCTTTGCATTCTTTCTCTGCCACACTAATCGCTTCATCCAGACCAGTCAAAACGTCCATACCAATTGCGCACATTTTGGATTTAAAGCTTAAAACACCAATATTATCGCCACTATGCCAGAGCTTAACTCCTGCATTTTCATAAAGAATATATTGCTCTATTTTTATCCGTTCATTGAGTAATAACTCTGGAAATAACTGACGATTATAAACTGGTAATAAATCCAATTCAACTAGTTTATCAACACTATGGTCATAATGCTTACCATCGACATATACACCATCATTCAATTTAAACACCCACTGCGGAAGCGGAGTTTGTGAAATGGTTTTACCCGCAACAATATCATCTTTGATCCACTGCGCTACTTGTAACCAACCCGATTGCTGCCAGATTTCAAATGCGCCTTCTTTCCAACCAAAGCCCCAGCGTAATGCTAAATCCATATCACGTGGAGTGTCGGCTATCTCTCCCATCAACACTGCGCAGTAGTGAAATAAATCGCGGAAAGTTGCCCATAAGAATTGAGCCTCCTGATGCGTTGAATCATGTAACGCAGCCATTTTTTCTGCCCAAGATTTTTTTTGTAATATTGCTAACACATCTGGGTCTGCTTTCTTATCCGCAGGGCGATAATCACCAAGAGCAATATCAATTACTTTGATACCGTCTTTATCTTTACGGAATATCCCAGCCTTGGTTTTTTGTCCAAGCGCACCAGCTTTAATTAGTTTATCCAACCACTCAGGAATAAGATAACTATCTTCAAATCCGTCTTTACATTTAGCCATCATCGTTTCAACAACGTGAGCAAAGATATCCAAACCAACAACATCGGCAGTCCTGAACGTTGCAGATTTAGCACGCCCCAAATTTTTGCCAGTTAATTGATCTACAACCTCAAAAGGAATATTAAATTTCTCGGCATATTCTAAAACTGCCATCATCGAGAAAACACCAATTCGGTTTGCCACAAAATTAGGGGTATCTTTGGCTTCAATTACGCTTTTGCCAAGCCCGCTAACTAAAAATGTTTCCAATGCGGTTAAAACCGCTCTTTCAGTTTTTGAACTTGGAATCAATTCGATTAACGGCATATAACGTGGTGGATTAAAAAAATGAATACCGCAAAAATGAGAATGAAGTGACTCTGGAACGCTATTGGCTAATTCTTCAACACTGAGTCCAGAAGTATTGGTTGCAACAATTGCATGCGGATTTAGATAGGGGGCAATTTTATGAAATAAGTCAACTTTCCAGTCCATGCGTTCAGCAATCGCTTCGATAATCAAGTCACATTCCGTTAATAAATCCAAATTATCATCATAATTAGCTACACTCAAATATGCAAATGATCTAGCAGAAGCGACTGGATTTGGTTTTAATTTAGTCAAATTAGCTAGCGCTTTATCACCGATCGCGTTTGCTGCTCCGTCCTTAGCTTTTAAATCAAATAATATTACAGGGACTCCGGCATTAGCAAAATGCGCCCCAATTTGTGCTCCCATCACTCCAGCACCGAGAATTGCCACCTTGCGTATAAATAAATTTTCACTCATAATAGAACCTCCATTTTGAAATACTCTAACTCTCACAACGACATATTGCTTTGTCATTCAATGAAGAAAGTGTACAACTGGATTGTAGCAGATAACACTGGTAGTTACATCATGCGATGCAGCAGAATAGCAAGCTTAAAAAATGGCTAAATAGTTGATAATTTCTGCCATGTCCATTAAGCTCAAAATTGACAGATTAAAAGTTAATTTATTTAATTGTAGCAACATGATACGCAATCTGCATAATTGCAGATATCAGCCAAACAAATTTTATGCGATAATGCTGACTTTGTATGATCTATTTTAGCCAATAAGAAATATTCAACCTATAAAATAGTGCTCCTTCAAGGTAATGATCTAAAACCTAAATTATTTACTGATAGAGAAAGTCATAACAATAGAGTGAAGAGTCATGCCTAAACCTAAAATTTTTAGTGAAGTTGAAATGGTAAACGAGATTGACAATAAAGAAAACAAAATTTCTCATGAATATGAAGAATTTTTAGAACATATCATAAAAATATTTTTTTCCAGCTATAAGGATAAAAAAATATTTCTCAGCATATTCAATCTTGACAAAAAATGTTTATTTGCTACAGATAGAACGAAACTAGAATTTGGCTTTCTAAAACATATCAATAAAACTGACTATTTTGTATTATCCCAAAATGAAAAGCTTAAGATTGATTATTACCATAATGCAACCAAAGAAATTTTAGATATGTGCATGAATAGCCACTCCATAGTTTCATGTATTGTTTTTGATAAATTAAGTAATCGTCACGGGGCGTTACATATAATGTATACCCCCATATACGCACCAAACGGTAATGTTTGTGGAGTACTCAGCCAAGGCTATGATTACACTAGAATGTTTTGGGGGTGTAACAACTTTAATAACGCGGACTTCAATATCAGCCTATTGAAATCCCTAACACAAAGACAGCGAAATATTCTATACCTGCTAGCTATAGGTTACAGTCAAAAAAGAGTATCTGATGCTCTTAACATAAAAAGAGGAACGGTTAGTAACGTTTGTTACCAAATCTCTATTCGTCTTGGATTTGAGTCTTATTCCGTCGAAAAATTACTCGAACGAATTGGTCGCTACAACATAATAAAAACACTAGATGTTCCCGATATAAATATAAAGTCAATGATAATGTATTTTGTGCATTCTAAATCACTTGAATACAATGATGAAATTGTAAAGATCATTGAGAACCCTTTTGATAATTAAACACGATACTTTAAGATAAGATATAAACCAAAACAGTAAAATAATATTTGAGGGATTTAAAAATTAAGAATATGCGTAAAATATTTTACTTGATATCTGGTGTTAGTGTATGCGGCTGTAGTTATTTTTCACCCAGCTATACTAAGCCAAATATGGATATTCCTGCTACATGGAACTCAAAAACTACATTGATGGGTCCAGTAAGCGAGAGCTTACCTTATTTGGCATGGTGGCAAAAATTCAATGATCAAGACTTGAACAACTATATTGAATCTGGTCTAAAAAATAATATGAGCATTAGCGTTGCCAAAGCAAACTTAGAAGCAGCGCAAGGACAGTTGCTATCTGCAAAATTAAACTGGGTACCCTTTTTAAGCGTCTTTGGTGGTGACATTAGTGGTAATTCGCAAAATAGCGTCACCCCAATTGGCAATTTAGGAACCATCGCAAATAGCGGAGCATTTTATGCCATCTTACCAGCTTACACCTTGAATGTATTTACTAATTACACCTTACAAAAGCAAGCAAACTATAATGTTGAAGCAGCTGAAAATGCACAACTAAGTATTCGTTTAGCTGTAATTGGGCAAGTCAGCGCTGCATATTTTTCTTTTTTGGCTCAGGAGCAAATGCTTGACCAATACAAAAAGCTTAATGCCACATTGGAAGAGCTGGTAAGTGTCACTGCTGCAATGGATAAGAGAGGTTTGGTTAATAGTTTATCAGTTCAGGAATTAAGCAGCAAACAGCAGCTAATAGAAGGTCAAATCGCTTTAGCTGAGCATAATTTACAACTCGCGAAGAATGCCTTACGGATGCTAATCAATCAAACACCAGGTAACCTTACTGCTAAAAATAAATTTGCGAAAATAAATCCTAACCAAGTCATACCAAGCAATATGCCGGTCTCTGTGATTGCAGCAAGACCCGATATCATGCGTGCTGAAGCACAGCTTAAGGCAGCAAATGAAGGAATTAGTGTGGCTTCCAGCGCACTATTACCGAGCATTAATCTGAATTATTTTTACGCACAAGGAGCTGGTCAGCAAACGTTTAATAATGCAGTACCAAATGTTCCGGATCCAACCATTCAAAATGGAAATACGCAAAGCTACTACGCGGCGTATGCTAATTGGGTTATTCTCCCAAGTGTATTTGGTCAAATAAATACCAATACTGCGCTATTTAAAGCCTCATTAGCGAACTATAAATATGTTGTTAATACTTCATTGCATGAAGTAGACAACTCTTTATCCGCAAATAATGGCTGGAATAAAAAAATGTTGGCGGATACAAACGCAGTGAACCAATTAGAAAGCGTCGTACAAACAAAACAAGCTATGTTTCAACGCGGATTATTGCCCTACAGCTTGGTACTGATAGCAAAATCAGAACAACAACTATTGGCAATTGATGCTACTCAGACCAAGTTACAACAAATGATATCTTTGGTCAACGTTTACCAAAACCTAGGTGGTGGATATAAATACTCAACTGAATCAGAAGGTAATGACAATAAATGGAATTAGTAAAAAAATTTAATTTTGCAACTTTAATCTTTGGTACAGGCAGTATAATTGCATTGTCCTACTCCTTAACTTATTTATTTCCAGTTACAGATGAAGCTTTTGTAATAAAAAACATGACCGCGATTTCTTCTGCTGTCACAGGGCATGTTGAAGAAATCTATGTAAAAAATGGACAAGAGCTAAAAAAAGGAGATCCTATTTTATTAGTTAAACCGGAAAAATACGACCTTGAATACAAAGGAATTAAAGCGCAGTATGATCAGGCAAAAGTTGGTCTAAGCGCGATTAGTCAACAAATTCAGATCACAAGAGCCAATATGCAGGCAGCAGAGGAACAACTAAATCGAATGAAGTATGAGTACTCACAAAAAAGTGCGCCCGATGTAGGCAATGGTGTACCGCAGATAGAATTGAAAACGCTTGAATTTAATATAAAATCACAACAAAATGTTGTATTAGGTTTACAACGCCAGATTGATTTAGAAAAAATCGAGCTAAAAAAAGCTCAGACAGGAATTGCAACACTAGCTGCCTCAGTTGATAAAGCAGCAATCGACGTTTCTGATACCGTGGTTAGGGCTCCTGCAGATGGTTACATCCAAAACATGTATATGGGGGTAGGAAGTTCTGCTCTTGCACATGTAGGACTTTTAAACTACGTTGATACCAGTGAAACTTTCATTCAAGCAAATATGAATGAAACCGACCTTAGCAACGTGCAAGCTGGTGATGAAGTTCTAATTTTTCCACGCGCATATCTGGGTCGGAAAATATTTCATGGCGTAGTAATGTCTAATAACTGGTCAGTGGATCGCCAGCATATTCTTCCTGCCAAAGAAACTCAACTTATCTTGAGTCAAAATCACTGGGTTAATCTACCACAGAGATTGCCAGTTCAAATCAAAGTACTAGATAATGACCCGAAGCATCGGCTCTTGCCGGGCATGAGTGCTTATGCTTATATTCGGACTAAGTAGTAAATGTTCCTCTATAGTCTGAGTAGTCGATTGGATCGCATAGATCCTTACTGGTATGCTCGTCTGATAGGCCTCAAAGCAGCGTATCTGGCAACAGGACTATTCATAGCAAACTTAATTTTAAAGCCAGCATCACCTAGCGTAACCATGCTGATGAGCGCCGTTGGGATTCTGATTGCTGAAATGCCAGCTATAAATACACCTGATAAGAAAGATAAGGTGTATTTGGGATGGGTAATCTTAGTCTGCTTAACCATTGCAATTTTTTCAACCACTGGATTTTTAAAATTACCATTTATTCTAACTGTTGGAGCGTGGGCGTATTTTCTTTATTATTCCTTACGTAACAAACCAGAAGTATTTGCTCTTGTTAGTGCTCTTTTAATGATGGGAACTATTTCTCAGGAAGGACTTAAAATTGGTAATTTTTTCCAGATTTGGAACAATACTCTGTTTATTCTTGAATTTTCATTGATCACATTTTGGTTACACAAATCATTTCCATTTTTATATCATAAAATATGGCTTAGTAGCTTACTACGTGGTCTGGAAGTCCTGATCAAAATGCTAAAGGAAGAAAACGTTACCACGAGCAAAATGCTACGTAAGCACAGCATGATTAGCCTCTCCAGTATGAATCTGTTAGCTAAGCGTAGCTATATCGACTATGTAAAGATAATACATGAAAATATGTCTGGTTTACATTTGTATGTTTATCATCAAATCCATAGTATACGCAGTGGGACAGACAATTTAGAATTACAAATTGATGGCTTGGAACAGCTGTACAACGCAATTTTGCATGGCAAAAGGTGTGAAACAAAGCCAGATCTAAACAAGAGTACAGGCGATGGATTTTATCAAGAAAAACTCGCAGAACTAATCATTAACTGGAATCGGTTATGCTTACATCTCAAAAATTAATTCATCGGCGAATTATCCATATTGTAATTATCATTATGACCGCATTTTTTGCTTATCAATTCAGCAATTGGGGAGACGCCTTATGGATTCCAATTTCGGTATTAGCTATCCTTGGTCCATTTAGCCCCGGTAACTCAATAAATAAATCCAAACAAAGGATGCTTGGTAGTATTGGCGGATTATTACTGAGCGTATTATTTTGGTTTTTTTTGCAAAATTTTCCTAATTCTTTACCAGTTATAGCGGTAATTTTAATTTACTGCGTCGGTTTTTGTTTAATGCAAAAATATACCTTTTTTATTATGCTCGTATCCATTATGCTTTGCATTAACTTTGATTACATGAATTTATTTTTTAAAAATGAAATATTATTTATTACTGACCGGATTATGTGTGTTTTGACCGGAGTAATAATTTGCCTGTTTTACGAATATTTCATCTTCAGACGTAGCTATGATAATGCAATTTGTTTAATTGAAAGTGAGCGAATTGACAGCTTAATGCAATCATTGACAGAAAAATCAAAAAAATATGAAGATAGTTCGGCAGATATTTGCGCTGTTAAGCTAGATGAATGTATTAATCCACTTATTGTTGAAATTGAGCGTTTGGAGCAGCTCAAAGAAATGTTCACACACAGTTATAGTGATCAGAAAAAACCTCTGTTACTAATCGAGTCATACCTAGAAAAGCTTAACTCATTATATGAACAACTAACATTGGAACTATACAGTTCACTGAGATAGCGTAAAACGGTTAACACCTATTCTCTGCGCCAAAAATAAGATGATTGCAGCTCACAACAAAAACAAGATTTTGTAGCATCAATAATTATAAGATAATATTGTTTGCATAAAAAAGAAATCTCCTCCATTAACCAAATCTGAGCTGGGCGCAATTCCGTAATCAGCCTCCCAATGAATGATTAAACCACGCGGAGCGCCTTCGGGCACCCATTTGATATCAAGATCCCACTCTTGCATTGGGCTTACAGTATTAAATTGCTCATATGCAATTTCAATTTTAGTATGACTATCCTCAGGTATCGGTCGGAAAGTAGTTGCTGCGCGCCATGAATTACCAGCTCCCTGCTCAATCAATCCTGCACCAAGCCCAGAAGTATATAAGGGATCATTAACGATTGTAAAAGTATATGGCGAAATAAAGCCACCACCATAAAATGAACTCTGTTGACCATACATACCATCATAAGATAACTCAGCTTTAAACCATTCATCATAACTATAGGCAATTTTGGCACCACCCAAATAACTATTTACACCACCGTAACCAACTAACTCTGGAACAGTATTTGCCATACCCCAAGTATTCTGATTTCCGACTTGAACTCCAAAATTAAATTTGTTATTACTATTAAGATGTACCTGATAATTCGAGTCAGCGTATAGAGTATTGGCATATTCGGAAAAACTGTAACCCCACAGATTTAGATTATAATCTGCCGATGGTTTATAAATCGCACCAAAAGCTAAGCTTCCATCACTCCCATAACCATTTGGTATTACCTGCTGTAGTCCGGTAGAAGGACTACGGGTAACAAAGTTCCCATAGCTGGAATTATACATTGTGTCCTGATTAAAGCTATTTGAACCCATTTCCTGATAAGCATTGGTACCAATCGCAGTCAGGCGCCAGTTATCCGTCATTTGATAATTAACCAGCACCCCCTGAAAAGTTCCTGATACCAACATTGCATCATCATAAGAATTCATCCACGGTGTTTCAAGAAAAATCCAGCCACCATCAACCTGAACATGATTAGGTAATTGATATTCCAGATAAAGCTCGGATGGTGTAACAACTTGTTGGTTCGGTAATAATGCATAAGAAATATCACCCGACAAATAACGATAACCAGGTTGTAAAAATGGATTAACTACTTCCAACATTCCACCGAGTGCAAAGCCATCAACATGCCCAGATTGCATAAATAAATTCGCACCGTAGGCATAATTATTATTTGGTACATTAAGCACTGCCCAACTCGCTAACCCAACAGCATTATACGTACCATTAGTGAAAAACTGTTCCCATAAACCTTTGTTTTGAATATCGCTCTCAGTAACAAAATTTCGTCCACCTGCGCTGATTTGATTATTGTATGGATTTTGAATATAATTATTTACCGAAATATAATCATCAGCCACAGCAGCAACGGAAGAATTCAAAAGCAAGATAAATAGTAACCACAAATTTTTCATAAACAGCCCGGTTAATTAGAGTAATTGTAAAGTAGTTATCGTAGCCTACAACAACTCAATTTGTCTAGCAAAACCTATACATCCAAAATAAAATCGTTGCTATTTGCTGCACTTTATCATTCTAGCCAGTTTATTGCTTTATCTGTAGAACCTGAATTTAATCACCGACACTAACAAATCTAGTAAAATAGGCGTTTAACTAACACAATTACAGAAATATCATGAAAATCAAATCAACAACTATAATCACGATCGCCTTATTAAACTTAATTGGAATAGGACAATCTGCATTCGCAACAGAATCAATCAAAATAAAAAATATTATCGTCGGACCACAAGCTGGAGATAGTAGCAGTAACTTCTCAATCAGAATAACCTTCGTTAACCGTAGCAATAACCTGCATAATTGGCAATTTGGCTTTTATATGCCGCGCAATTTCCGCCAAACTAGTACTAGCAATCGCAAACTAAAAATGCAAGTGTGCGAAACCTCGACTAAAAACTGCAGCACTCTCAAATATCAAAAAGCAGCTTTTACCGATAATGATTTAAGTACGGTATTTACGACAATAGTCGCACCGGAAACTGATTTTATTTTACACAAAGGTAAAAGCTATACAATCAGCTTATTGCATAATAGTTCACGCGGTCCACTAAACTATTCTTCACTACCGCAAAACTTATTTCTACGCACCCCAGACAAATTAATTAAGTTCGCTACCACGCCACAAAGCTATCAAATAACTAATTTTAACGCTGGCATCGCAGAATCACAAACTCAGAAACGTATCCAAGACAACTGGGATAATTCAGCGCCTGACACTGAAACCTCTTCAATTATTATCCCAACGCCAACCCAAGTTACCATCAATGATGAATCGGGTAAATTTATATTGAATCAGCAACTAGTAATTCATGATTTAAGCAATAACTCGGCTGCTCAGACGACACTTTGGTTGCAGGCATTGCAGCAGGACTTAAAAATTGATGCTAAAATAGATAAAAAAAGTTCCAGTCGTGGAATAACCTTACAAACAATTAGCAACGACTCAACGCTAAGTCCTGAAACATATCGCTTACAAATTACACCTACACAAATTATTGTTCAGGCAAGTAATCCCGCGGGTTTCTTCTATGCGCTACAAAGTTTACGTCAACTATGGTTTAAACAGAACAGTTTACCCTTGCTAACTATAGAAGATACACCACGCTTTAAATACCGCGGAATTTTGCTCGATGTTGCCCGCCATTACTTCACCCCCGATCAGATCAAGAATTTTATCGACATCATGGCAACAGCTAAACTAAATACCTTACATTTGCATTTATCGGATGATGAGGCATTTAGGCTTGAATTAGCAGACTATCCAGAGCTTACAAAAACGGGTGCCAGCCGAGGACTTGGTTTACCGATTGGGCCACTATCTTGGCCACAAAAAAACCTCTCACAAGCCAGCGACAAATTACCCGATGCGGGCAGTGTTTACTCTGGCAGCTATTCAAAAGAACAAATTCAAGACTTGATTAGCTACGCTAACTTACGTCAAATTACGATTATTCCCGAAATTGATATACCGGGACATTCACGCGCACTAATGAAAGCACTACCAGATAGCTTTCATGAGGCTAGAGATAACTCTGAATATGCTGGTTATGGTAATAACAGCATCCCAGTTTGTGAATTTAATAGCGACTCCGCATTAGGACAAAAATTCACTGCAGATTTAACCAATATCCTCACCCAGACAGCCCAATTATTTAACCAGCAGACTACTCTTTATGCGATAAATAATGAACTAAGTATTGGTGGAGATGAGGTATTTAAAGGAACATGGGATGATGCACCTTCTTGTCAAACTGCGCCATGGAACAAAATGAGTTCGTTACAAAAAGAACACTACTTCTTGGATACACTTAATAACAATCCACCGATTAACCAACTTAAACTCTCAGGTTGGCATGAGTTTATTTTAACCCACGACGGGCAAATTAATTCTAAACACAGCATTAAACCTAATGAAACTGGACATGTCTGGGTTTGGGGTAAACGTGGTGAGGTGCAAAGTAAAGCAGTCACATTAGCAAATAATGACTATCCCGTAGTTTTGGAATACGCTGATTATTCATATTTTGATATGACTTATACCCCACAGTTAAAAGAACCAGGGTTTTACTGGGCAACTAAACTTGGTGATACCGATGCTAGCCTGAATGTTGCGATTGCAGCAACTAATACGCAGCAACAAAGCAGTAAACCAAATAATATTATCGGCTTAGAAGGTGCACTCTGGACAGATGTAATACCAGATTATACCCAACTCCAATATATGGCATTGCCTAAACTTGCAGGTTTAGCCGAGGCTAGCTGGAGTGCAGAATCAGTAACAGATATTCAAGGCAAACCTAATTGGCAATCATTAAGCCGGAGACTGGGATGCGGAGAACAAGGGTTTTTAGCTTATTTAAATACTGTTTACCAAGCTAATTATCGTGGCTACCCAGATGGAATAAAAATAGAAGCACCTTTAGCATGTCAAAAATTTCATAACGAATAAATTAACTAAAATAACAGTTGGTATTACTAACATTATGATGATTAAAAAAGTACAGATGCTATTGACGGCATTTTATCACGACAATTCAAACTGCTTGGCTCTGGATCTTTATGACGTGGTAATTTTTGTTGGACAAAATCGCTTGGCTGAGTTAGGTGCTAGTTCGGCAGAAGAGTTGATTGGACGCAAAATGCATGATATTTTATCAGCTATGGATCGCGCTGAAGATATTGGTTATTTTGTAGATATGGAGCGCCTCAAACAAAATGCGTTGAAGGATCCATCAAGACCAGTCCTAGTTATAGTTTCTGCACCATTCGAAAATGGGCGTATTTTGCATTTTACTGAGATACGCTCAATCTGCGATGAAAATAAATCGGTAATTGGTTGTATTATTGAAGCCCGAAATTTTTCTCTTTCTAAACATGTAACGCCGTGTAAAACTATAAAATTAACGCAACGTCAAGAAGAAATAATGTTTTTGTTAGCACTAGGCTTTAGCCAGAAAGAGATTGCTGAAATTTATGATGTTCAGCGTGGTACCATAATTAAAAACATGGGCGTTATCTGTGATAAATTTGAAATTAAAGGAGCAGCAACAGATAAGTTAGTTAACTTAGTTTACGAACACGGCTATGGAATCCCTCCTTATCATTTATTAAAAACTGGAATCTTTGAAATTCCAGCGCCTTTCATTACAACGAATTTTTTTCGAAGCTTGCTGATTAAGTCAAAATAAACGCCCCACAATTACCTATTCTAATTACTAGCAAAACCCTGAATAACAATGGTATATTTAACCTATAATCATTTGATCATAATGTGTTAAACTATACTATCTTTAATTTTAGTTGAGAATAAAATGCGTGGATACACACAAGATCTTAGAAATAAAGCAATAAAGTTATATTTAACAGGAAATTATACCAAGAAGTCATTGTCGGAATTATTGATTGTTGACTATAAAACCTTGCGTAGTTGGATTATTGCAAATTTCCTCAATCTGAGAAGGTTGGTCGTAAAAGACTATTTAATGATAAGGCTGGAATACTAGCTTATCTGAAACTACATCCTGATGCAGATAGCAAGGAATTACGTAATGCGTTAGCACCACATGTTGTACAGAGCTGTTTTTATAATACGCTAAATCGCCTAGGGATAACATATAAAAAAAGAGGTAAAGTATAAAAAGTGATGTGAACTAAAACGAAAAGAGTTTACAGAGTAATTGGCAGATATTAATATCAACAATTTGCTTTATATTGATGAAACAGGAGTAGACAATAATCTGTCTAAACTTCGTGGCTGGGCAGAGAAAGGCTGTAAGTCTTTTACTGAGGCATTGGGCTTTAGAACTAAACGAATCACTCTTATCGGTGGTTATTGCTATGGAACCAAGGAGCTCATTGCTCCAATGGAATATAACGGTTATGCCAATACCGAGGTATTTTTATCTTGGGTTAAGCATTGTTTATGTAAAGAATTAAAACCAAATCAGGTCGTAATTATGGATAATGCCAGCTTTTACAAATCAAATAAAGTAAAAGAGTTGATTGAGAAGGCTAATTGTAGGCTGATATATTTAAACCGGGTTGACAAGCAACCCGGACGACATTAAGAGATTATAGTATTATAAACGTACCAATTCTATGAACCAACTGCAGGTTGTTCTACGCACAGTAAATGCCACGTTGTTTTATTTGAGGCACAATAATCTCGTGAAGCTTGAATCCAGTATGGAGGCTGATACCAGTTACCCGTAAATCCATAGTACGCACCATTTGTTCCAGCATTAGTTGTGGTGTCGGTCCAATTGCTACAATTAAGACCACCCGTCCAGGTTTGATTAGTAGTATCTACAACTATTCCTGCCAAGAAACCAGATCCCCCACCTGTTGGATTAATTTGGTACGCTAACGAATATAAGACTCCATTTGCGTCACTAGTCCCTAAAAGAAGCGGTGATGCACCATTTTGAGTAGTTTGATACTTAGTACTTGCTTTAATTGGCCAATCAGTTCCTAATTGACGTAAACTATTTGACCATAACAACGCCTTATATGTCATACTTCCAATTGAAACACTAGCTGATGGTTTGTTAGCATCACTGTTACAAATACTATCTGCATTAGTTATTGCGCCTGCAGCAGTTACGCTGCCAGTTTGGTTAACAGAAGTATCAACACCAGTACTAGTTACATAAATATTCAGATAGAGTTGGTTTACATTAAAACTACCACTACTAGCTGGAGTAGGCGTTATCGCTGGGCTCACTGGAGAATACGTTATGCTCTGAGCCGTTGCTGCTCCACCACTACTGATTGTGATGTAACACGTTGGATTTGCCGTC
>JACCEA011030367.1_pt1 | contig 20804 bp, 28 predicted proteins | sample 7449851 | NCBI WGS metagenome assembly JACCEA01 (sample SAMN15323453, study PRJNA562643) | freshwater metagenome | isolation source: river surface water | place: USA:Blue River Watershed | collected 2017-08-18 | reverse complement strand
GTTGGTAGTGGCCATCCGGAAGAAGTTTTCCGATCTGGTCTTTGTGCCATTGTTCTTGCTGCACCCACCGGGCCCGCTCGGGGGAGAAGACCAGCAGAGCCTTCTGCAGAGGCTGGCCTGTATAAATCCCGTAGCCAAGTCCGAAGGCTGAGAGCATGTCCTCATCCGACATATCCAGGGTGTCGTCTTCCTGCTGTGTCGCAACCTCTATGGCATCAATGGAAAACCTGCGGGGCTCACCCCTCATGTGGCACCAAGCATTCAGATACCAGTTTCCCCTGTAATACGACAAGTCCTGGGGTGAGACATCGCGGCTACTGTGCCCGCCAGTTGTTCGATTGAAGTGCTCGAGGAGCAGCCGCTTCCTGTTGAAGGTTGCTTGAGCCACGGTCTCAAAGATGCCACTACTGACGCTCCGTTTCCCCGCGTCCAGCAATTTCACCCGTCGGCTCAGTTCAGGGGTGTTCAATCCCTGCTTTTCGAGCAACTCGGACAACTTTTCCTCAAGTGGCATGAGGTGAGAGCCAAGCAGGGTGGGGGCAAGCTGCTTGAGCATCTTCTGGATCGTTGCCAGAGCAAGCAGTTCACTTTTGTTGAGCCAGATTCCTGGAAGCTCATGCGCTTCGCTGGTCTTCTTCAGTACATATCCTCCGGCATCCCGGTCATATTCGATGGGGATACCAAGCTGGTCGCGCAATTTGGCCAGGTCCCTCTTGAAGGTGGCTGACGACACTTCCAGCAAGGCCATGAACTCGGCGCGGCTCAAAGCCCGGCGGCTGGACAGAAGCGCCTGGTATTTGTATAGCCGGATTACCTCACTCATCTTGTGGAATGCCTTGGAATTCTTCTTTTGAGGCTCATGATTTGAGCCGCCGTCTTTGACTATAAGCTTTATAACCGACTGCATTCATTAGCAATCGACGTCATCATCTTGTAATGCAAAAATATTTAGAAATCATGATCAATCACATGCCATGTCTGCAGTGACTACTTTGAACCTCCCAAGGCTGCGCAGCTCGTTGAGCAGGCGGTTGTTTTGCTATAAAAACGAGCAGTTTTAGTTGAACTCATCTGTATCCATATGACGGCGTCTGGAAAATCCATCGTCAACCTCATCCCGGTGTGACTTGATAAAGACTGCACCCAAGCCGGTCGCAATGCTTCCCATTCTGTTGCTGCCGTCTGAGCTGAAACTACCCGTATGGGTGTAATTGGATCCATCAGACCCGTGCGTGAACGGCCCCATGGTTGTGTAGACCGTACCATTCGATGACACGCTAGTGGTCTCCGAAACCTTGTGAATGGATTCGCCTTTATCGGAGGTCGCGAACCAGCCGAATATGTTCCAGATGTCCATGATTAACTTTCAGAGGATTTCTGCTGATCTTAGGTTGCCACTGGCTCATCACGTGAGCCTGTCGGCTGTTCTTTATCGGCGTTTCCAGAATTGACCCACAGCTGTATGCACAAATTTCACACCGACCAAACGGCGTCAGTGGGTAAAGGATTGCCTTGGCGTTCAAGTGCCAATAGGTTGGCCATCTAATTTGATACGCTAGGCGTCTTTGAGTTTGCGCATGTTGATCCTTGGGGCGCGCATAGCGGTCCTGCAAAAAGGATTGACGCTAACTCGGCCTGAATATGAAATACATGCGCAACACCGAGGCGGAGTTGTAGACCGGCTTACCGGTCACGATAACCGAAATGGCCGGTCAGGATCCCGGAATCAGCGGTCACGTTCGATCGGAATTACTGGTCACGTTGTTACGGAACATTCAATTGAAGTCATCAACAAGACAGATGATTCAATGTTCCTTCGTTCTGATGGGACGGTCTACCGTTCGAAGAAACGCTAGTTGTCTCCGAAACCTTGTGGATTGTTTCTCCATCATCCTAGATTGCTAACCTATTGAGTAAGTTCAAGATGATCGCTAAAGACTTACCAAAGTCTCCAATGAATACTAGGGCACAGCTGGCTCACTAGGTGAGCTGGTGAGATAGGGCTCGAAAAGGCTTGGAGCCTAATCAAAATCCGTAGCTAATCTTGACGCCTCGTTCTTTCAAAAGAGATTTAAAGTTTCGTGATGTTAAATTCCTGAAACTTAGCCAAGTTCCAAGTCCTGTCCCATAAGCTGCCCCATAGATCAAAGCCACCTTCAATTGCTGGATCCATTCCATTTTTTAAAAAAACCTCATACAAAACCATGTTGGCATCACAAAAGTCGTGTGAGTGACAAATATTGAGTGATGTTTCAACGGCATTACGCTGAACGACCTCTTGAAGTTGTTCATGTGTCAAGCGTGCTTGTAGTGAGTTCGAAAATTCAATCGCAAGAATTTCGGGATTTTTTGTCATAATAATTTTGGCCTTTCAATGGCTAGGCAAGCTCAACCGCAGCCTTCAGCTGGCTTGGACTGCTGTACAAATATGCGGCAGTGGTTTGGATGCTGCGATGGCCAGCCAAAGTTTTGAGGATGTGAATCGCAGTGCCCTTGTTAGCCAGTGAGGTTAAAAACGTCCTGCGACCGCTGTGACTGCTGGCGCCTTGCAGTCCAGCACCCGCGTACAACAACGCAAATGTCTGGGCCAGGCTGTTTGCGCTGAACCCGGTAAGGATGCTTTTTTGGCTTGCAAAAAATGGGTAGCTTCTGTCCACACACTTGGCCTGTGCGGCATAGGCCTGTAGTTCCTCACGTAATTTGATGTTGACGAAGACTGTGCGAGCGTGCCTACCCTTAGTCATGTCGGGCAGTAAGCGAATTTCTTCTTTCACTGTGCCATCGTTGTTGATTACGTCACTCCAGCGCAAGCAAGCCACCTCTCCAATGCGCAAACCCGCAAGGTGCGTGAGCAACATCATGGCCCGGTTGCGTCGCGCAAAGCGGCGCGTTTCTATGTAGTCCAGTAAGCGTGCTAGTTCGTCTTTTGTCAGTGTTTTTGCCTGTGCCATTTCATTTCTCCTGTAATCATGTGTTTGCGTTAACTGCATTGTGTTTTCACATATTTATCTGGACAACCGGAGACCCGCCAAAGTGGCGGTTTACTCCGTGGAAGTTGACTTCGATATCAAAAAACGTAAAGCTACAAGGACTGATCACTCTGAGCGCAAAGAACCGGGTAATTCTTGGCCAGATATTTTTCTATCGCTGTAGACTTAACCATGACTTTTAAAAATCTACCCCTCAAGCCATTTCTCAAGGGAAATGTTGTAAGAATTCGACCGCAATTCCAAGATGCTGGCGACAACGAATTTACTTGGGTTGTTTTGGCTGATGAAGAAAAAGGCCGTGTAGATATCAGCGCAATTGATAGCATTCTGAAGATCAAGCCAATCCACACTGTTCAGGTCGATTGGATTGAGCATGTGTCAGATAAGTCAGAGTGACAGTTATCACATTGAAAGCGAATTTCAGGGTTTACTTCGAAAACTGAACTTCCTGTGGATAACTTTTTCACTGAAATTTTCTTCAATGATTTCAACGCTCAAACAGCGAAATCTTGTAAAAGCATGTTTTTCATAGATTTCCGCCGCGATCTCGCACTCTTTCAGTGCCCAGCAGAGCAGGGCGTCAAATAAGCCCTACAAGCGCTGATCGGTTGAGTCAGCACTCTGAGTATTCGGACCCAGAGAAAAACGTGTTGTAGGGCGTTTTACGCATGGACTTTTTGTGTGTGCTGCTTGGCGCATGTAAGCCTTGAGCGCCGAACAAATAACACACAACTACAACTCAATGCCAAAAACGAACAGACTCAAAAAGCGGTGTTGAGTCGGTATCCGTCCAATCTGTCGGGACTCTTGAAATCGGTTGTCCATCTGCGTGTCTGACACAAAACTGTGGGCATGCAAACGAAAAAGGACTCTCCGATGACATCGATCCAAGCCACAGAATTGGCAGCTTATGAAGCCAAGCATGCACGGGAACAAGCTGTGCAACAAATGCAGGAGGCCATCAACCACCTGCAGCGTACTCACTACGAGATGGACCGCTACCTGGAACGCATGGAGGAGGCCGCAACAGACCGTGAGCGTGCGCAGATATTGAACTGGTCCATCAACCATCTGGTCTGCAACATCATGCCCAATTTACGCATCGACCTGCTGGCCAACAGTCAGGCGGCTTTGGCCAAGTCGGAGTTTTGAGATGAAAAATTTCGATGTAAGCCAGCTTTCACACTTCACCGGAACAGAGCGCTACTACCGAATCAGTCGCAGGCATCTGTTGACGGATGGCACCAAATACCTGGCTGAAGAGGCTGAGTGTTTTTGGATGATGGACGCCGTGGCCAGTCATCTCAGCGAAATCGGCACAGCGGATTGGTTTGTGCTGGTTCGCGTCACAGTGCAGGGCACCCGAGCCACCATGGTGTACGAGGACGGCAATGGCAACGAGCATGCCCGTCAAGAGATCCCGTTCACCGACTTCCCCCTGGCCGAGCAAACGCTTTACGCCTGCTGGGACGGGGAGCACTGGGTGATTATGTTGCCCAGCGAGTATTGATTCTGCGCTGCTGAACGGCTGGTTTATAGTTGTTTGTACGCGGCCAATTTGGCTGCATTGTTAAGGCTACACGGGTTGTTTGAGGCAGCCCTAGCCTCTCTGCCTAATCTTGGAATCACAACATGCAAGAAATTAACTGCCCACACTGCGGCAAAGCATTCAAGATTGACGAGTCTGGGTATGCGGACATCCTCAAACAGGTCCGGGACAGTGAGTTTGACCAGGCACTGCACGATCGACTCGCATTGGCCGAGAAAGAAAAGCAATCGGCCATCGATTTGGCCATGGCCAAAGCGGCCAGTGAGCTGCAAAAAAGAGCGGCTACCAAGGATGCTGAAATTCAAGAGCTGAAAGCCAAACTGGATGCCGGCGAGATTACTAGGCAGCTCGCTGTCAACGAGGCTTTGAGCCAAGTTCAAAAAGAGCGCGACTCCTTAGCCAATCAACTGGAGCAAGCCAAGCACGACCAAGAAGCGGCCGTTCAACTGGCTAAGGCCAAGTCGCTCAATGAACTGCAAAAAGCGGCGGGAACCAAGGACGCAGAGATCCAGGCTCTGAAGGCGCAACTCGATGCTATTGAGACCGCAAAGAAGCTTGCCATCACTGAAGCTGTCAGCGCTATTGAAAAAGAGCGTGATCAGTTCAAAGGGGGACTTGAGCGTGCCGAATTGGAGATGGAGCTTGCCAAAAAAGCTCTCAAGGACAAGTATGAGACGCAGATCAAGGATCGTGAGGACACGATAGAGCGCCTGCGTGACCTCAAGGCCCGCTTATCCACCAAGATGATTGGCGAGACCTTGGAGCAGCACTGCGAAACTGAATTTAATCGTGTGCGTGCAATGGCATTCCCACGAGCGCATTTCGAGAAAGACAACGACGCGCGCTCAGGTAGCAAGGGCGACTACATTTTTCGGGAATCTGACAGCGCCGGCACTGAAATTGTCTCGATTATGTTTGAGATGAAAAACGAGAGCGACACGACGGCTACCAAGACCAAGAATGAAGACTTCCTCAAAGAACTTGATAAGGACCGCAACGAAAAGGGTTGCGAGTACGCCGTTCTGGTGACGCTCCTTGAGCCAGAGAGCGAGCTCTACAACGCCGGGATCGTGGATGTGTTCCACCGGTATCCAAAAATGTATGTGGTACGCCCCCAGTTTTTCTTGCCCATAATTTCATTGCTGCGCAATGCGGCCATGAATTCCTTGCAATACAAGTCTGAATTGGCCCTGGTCAAGAGCCAGAACATCGACATCACCAATTTCGAGAACGAACTGGATTCATTCAAAGCAGCGTTCGGTAAAAACTACGAACTGGCTTCCAAGCGGTTTCAGACTGCCATCGATGAAATCGACAAGTCGATAGACCATTTGCAAAAGACCAAGGATGCCTTGATCGGTACCGACCGGAATTTGCGACTGGCCAACGACAAGGCTCAGGATGTGACAATTAAAAAATTGACGCGTGGCAACCCGACCATGGCGCAAAAATTTGCCGACTTAAAAGCTGGGGAGTAAGGCGCTCAAAAGCTTAGTAAATAGACGCGAGATGCTCGAGAAGTCCTCTGTCCAGACCAAGTAGTCACTGATTACTCCATGATTTTGACCACATGTGCTCCAAACCATCGCGTAACTTGTGCTCAGGTGTGACGACAAAAGCTGGGGCATAAATGTTGGGGGAATACGGCAACTTATCGGCCGCAGCCTGATCATTCTTTTTTGCCCAAGTGTGTGCCGTCACAAGTGATATGGCCAAAACACTGCCAGCAAGCCACATTGCAAACAAGCGCAGATTCAACCCAATGCGGCTTGCCAAGTGAATGTGAATCAATGAGGTCAGCGTTATAAGAACAGCATTTGGTATGTTGTGTATGTCGGTGGGCCATGGCCAGCCAAAGTTAAAGAACATCCACGGCAAGGCGTAGTTGAGAACCGCCGCATCTATGAAAGATGCACTGGCGGCAATGATGCTGTGTTCAGCAAGCCTTGTTCGACCTTGTTCTTGCCAAGTTACCCACGACCAGGCACTGATCCAGCATGCCAAGATGGCGATTTCTTCAACCATCAACTTTGTGATGAATGCTGTATCGGCGGCGCTGCTGTAGATTGGCAAATAGACCCACAGTTGAGCTGCTAGCCAAGCCAGGATGAAAGCGGGTGCGGCTATGAGAGGTCTTGACATCATGGTTTAGCCTTTGGAGTAAAGTTCAGGCTGTCCATACTTTTGAGCAAGATGGCGCGGGCGCTTTGATCATCAAAGCCAGACATGCCGATGGCCACCAGCAAAGCATCCTGGCCTGACACCAGCGGTGTGTATCGAAATCGATAGTCAAACAAGCCTGGTAGTTTTTCGACGGCACGTCTGCATGCATGCAGTTGGATTGGCAAATCAAAACGTCCCCTCAAGCGTTGCTCCGTGCAATTCCAAGAAGCAGTAGGCCCATCGTTGTCTTTGACGTTACGCAGGCGCGTTAATTGATCTTCAATCAACCGTGCCAAGCCATGGGCGCTCATTTTCTCGCTGCTGAACCAGAAACTGCCCATGACGATGTGGCCCGCGTTCTGTTGGTCCGAGATGTACAAGCTCGTAGAAGAGTCGCACCGTTGGTCAACACGTTTGTAGTGGTCATTCGGAGTGTCTTTGCGAGCGGCAGAGCAGGGTTGATCTCTAGAAATATCCCCTCTTACCTGAAACGGCCCAAGTCGCCTAACGCTGTGTGTTGGAAGGTCAAAACGCATCACGATCTGTTGATTGAATGCGCTGACTTGGCGTGCGATGTCCTTGCGCAGTTCATCCAAACTGGGGGGCTTTTGAGGAGTCTTGCTGCGGATCATTTGACCCACAGCCTCAGCAGGGACTGCCAGTCCCACCAACTGGTATTGAGTACTGGTGGCCACGTTCACTCCAAGCACCCGACCTTCCGCATCCAGGGTTGGCCCACCGCTCATGCCGCCATTGATAGCGCCGCTGAAAATGATCAATGGCGTTGAGGTTTTGTCTGTGACGCCGTTAAACGTACCCGTCACGATGCTGTGTTGATAACCGCCTGGCTTGCCCATGGAATAGCCCGATTCACCACGGTCGGGCAAAGTCTCACGCAATTCCAACAAGGGGACCCGTAGGGTTTGTTCAACTTTCAAAATGGCCAGATCGTTATGAATGTCGACAGCCACGATTTCGGCCTTGAGCTCGCCTTGGTCCATCGACACAATTTGCAGGGTGTGATCGTCCGGCTCAAAAATTGAATCTGAGATGGCGTGGTAGTTGGTGATGACCCAATCTTTTCGGTGGGTCACAAAGCCACTGGCCACGGAAGAAACGCCCAAGTTGGTCCGGTTTTTCGTGACCACCTCCACGACAGACGGGCGAATGCGCTCGTAGAGTTGGCGAGAATTGGGTGGCGCTGCGAATGAAGTGATCGAAATCGAGCACAGAAGCAATATGGCCAAAAAGGGAGAAACAAGCCTGTTCGGCAAATGCATGGCCAAAACTCACAAAATTATCAATACTGTGATGGTAGTGGATGGGTGGGCTCATGGGATGAGCCAGGAGTGATTTTCCACTGGCCGAGCAAACGCTCTACGCCTGCTGGGACGGAGAGCACTGGGTCATCATGCTGCCAAGTAAATATTAAATTTTCTCTTGCAAATTATTAAAGTAGTTATATAATTTTTTCATGACAATCACCTACACACAACATGCTCAAGCCCGCATGATTGAGCGTGGTATCAGCCAGCAGGAGGTTGAGGCGACGATAAAAAATCCTGTTCGGCAAATATCTGCCGACCATGGACGTATTGAGTCGCAAGGTTTCATCGAACGAAGTGGTGCCAAGCAATTACTTCGAGTCATCAGCGAAGGTGATGTCGTTGTGTTGGTCATCACTGTGATGGCAACTAGCAAGTTTAAAAAGTATGGGGTTTCACCATGAAAATTGAATACGACCAGCAAGCCGATGCCATGTATATCCGCTTGCGTGCAGGCACTGTGGCCGAGAGTGAAGAAATTCGACCTGGTGTTGTGTTTGATTACGACGTCGACGGAAAAGTGCTGGGCATTGAAATGCTAGACGTGAGCGAACGCACAGATAACCCCCGCGAGTTAGCTATGGAGTTGGTGGGTGGGTGATTTAGCGCACGCCAAGGTTATGGAGATGCGAGCGGAACTGGTAGACCACGTTCGCCTTATTGTCCAATCAGAAGGTTGGACTCAAGCTCAAGTTGCTCAACGCTTTGGGGTGGCTCAAAGCAGGGTGAGTGATCTTTTGAGCGGTAAGACTGAAAAGTTCAGCCTCGATATGCTCATCACTTTGGCATCACGTGTTGGGTGCAAAGTTGAGCTGTCTGTTGAGTGACTTGATGACCTCTAGACACGATGAAAAAAGAATTCGATTTTGCCAAGGCGCGCAAAAATCCTTATGCATCGCAGCTGGTGAAGCAGATCACTATTCGGCTGGACGAAGACTTGATCGGGTACTTCAAAGGAATATCTGAACAGGTCGGTGTCCCGTACAAAAGCCTGATCAATCTTTATCTGCGTGACTGTGCTGCGCACAACAGAAAGCTTGACCTTCGGTTGAAGTGATGGGTCAGACCAGTTGGCATCCACATTTTTGAATTCAGTACGTGTGCACCAATTTCACGCCAACCAAACGCGCCCAGTGGGTCAAAGAAACCCTTGGTGTCGATCTGCCCACGGGCTACCCCGATGAAGCCTATCCCGGTTACGCAGCACCTTTGGCCGTGAAAAGTCACCAGACAGGCCGTGTGGCCTGCGGTTTGGCTCGGTTCGGACTGATTCCTAGCTGGGCTAAGGACGTCAAGATCAGCCGCCATACTTATAACGCCCGCAGTGAAACGGTGGCGGAAAAGCCAAGCTATCGAACCGCATGGCGTCAACGGCAATTTGGCTTAGTTCTGGTCGATGACTTCTACGAGCCAAGTTACGAGTCTGGCAAGGCTGTGCGTTGGAAGATTGAATTAGCCTCTGGTGACCCTTTTGGCATTGCCTGCCTATGGGATCGATGGATAGATCCGGTATCCGGCGAATTGGTCGTCAGTTTCTCCATGCTTACTGTCAACGCTGACGAACACTCAGTCATGAGCCAGTTTCACAAGCCTGGCGATGAAAAGCGGACGCCCGTCATCATCGCCCCTGATCTTCATGACCAGTGGCTTTCAGCCGATACAGATCAAGCAACTGAGCTAATGTCTTGGACTCATATGCCGGAATTGAGGGCTATATCGTCCCCATTGATTACCCAAAGAAGCAGCCGTAATGATCTGATTCGATGACCATCAACGCGTCATCGAGTTCGGTGGCCTCGAACATGGGGTCATAAGACTTCCACTTACCGCTTGCACGCATCCAGTAAATTTGCCATTGCTCGGTCGCTTTGACGAAGCGGAATTTAGCCATGGGCTGACGCGTTACTTCGCCTGGTGCACCTTGCCAAGCGGGTCGCACTTCAATGATGATCACAGCTTGACCATCTATTTCGTAGTCGTAATCGACAGATTTTTTGAGGTGAGGGGGAACACGGTTGAGGCACCACTGGCCTACAACCTGATCGATTTCACCGATATCTTCTATGCTGAAGGCCATTTTATTTTTGACTTGCTTGAATTAAGAGCATCAAGCGTCCTCTGGGGGCACAGTTGATTTAAGTTCCCGCATCTTGATCAATTCGGCGGCAGTGATTCGTACAGGCTTTCCATCTACAGCAACGATGATGGCTGTGTTGGTCCTTATGGCGAGATCTTCGGCAGATTTTGCTGCGCGATGGATGGCTGCATAAGATCCGGCCAAATCCGGATCTTTTGAGTTACGAATATCCTTTGGGTCAAACATCAAATATCTCGAATAGCGGATCGGAACTCATACTGGTCGAGCATCTGCGATGACTGTTTGACGAAATTTGTCAGGGAGCGCTCCGGGCGTCAAGACATCTACTTGAACGCCCAACAAGTGGCGAAGCTTGTAACGAATAGCACCCAAGTCAAAGAGAGTTGTGTCCTCCGTGGTGTCCACAAGGATGTCAAGATCGCTTCCCTCTGTGTCGGAACCATGCACCACTGAACCGAAAACGCGGGCATTCGACGCTTTGTGAGCAAGCACAATCTCGCGAATTGCTTTACGGTGAGCTGCAAAGGCGACAGATGGTTTCATGGGTAGATTTTTGACGGAAGTCCAATTTTACGATCAAGCCCTGTATTTGCCAATCTGAGTTGCTCAGTGTCTCAGCTTCCTGGGCTGTTGGGTGTAGGACCTGACTGGATGCTGTGAAACCCATACATGGCCCAAAGCAGCCACCGGGCGTCTTGCGCATTGGGCGCCCGAATTTCCGTGGCAATGACCTGACTTCGTCCGTTGACCTTGACCCTGACTGATGCTTTGTATGTGCGCATCAAGTACTTATCCAGATTCCAAAAAAGACCTGTCCACTCGACTGATTGGCATAGGAATTGATCCAAGCAAGGAGCTGCATGCCTGCGGCATCGGGTGGCTGCGCCACTTCAAGATGCCATTTGACTCAGGTGATTTTCAATTGAATGATTGAAATTACTATATGTCTGTGACTTTTTCAGTTATTGCCGAAATCTATGAAAAAGCGCTAAATACACAGGAAATCCGAGATTTCTCACATCAAGGAGTCGGCACCCTGTGATCAAAATAACCGTTCATGAGTCAGTCGAAGAGGCTTTGCACAAAGCCTTTCCACGGCCTGCTGCTTCGGCAAAAAAAGCATTGGCCAAGTACGTCGCTGTGGTCGAGTCCATGCTGTTCGATGCCTTGCAACATGGCAGGACCCCCGAGCAACTCAAGCTGAACTTATACGCGGTGTCTTTGGATCAATTGGCCAATAAAGGTGGCCAGATAGGTCCTAAAAAAATTCGTGTTCATAAATGGTTACGCGAAAACAATCTGGAGCTTTTAGAAACGGTGGTGCCTGGCAGCAAATTCACCGGTCAGAACTCACAGGTCAAACTGTCACCCTTGATCACAATGCAGAACACATTGACCGTACCTTCCGGATCAATTGCGGCTGCAACCACGGATGAAGAAATTGATGCGTACCTCAGTGGTGACCCTGCATCCAACAAAGCCTTGTTCGATCACCTCTATCCTGAATACGGTCAGGAGTGGAAAGAGGAAAAACTAGCTGAGCTTTTCCATTGGGTGCCAGTAGACATCGAATCCGTTAAGGCCTACCTGTACTGGGTAGAAATGGAATCTACGCACATCAAGGACGCTCAAAAAGACACGATTCTTCGTCAAGCCTTGACGATCATTAACGTTGCCACTTTTACCAAGGGCTATTACGTACAGCGGGTCAAACCCAGTCAGTTTGGGCGTACGTACTACGAAGGCACCAGCGTGCAAAACGTCAACAAAGACTTGAGGCGTGCCATGCTGGGCAATTGCTGGGAGTACGACATCCGCAGCAGTGTGGTGGCATGGAAGATGGGGTACGCCAGAAGCTTGTTGTGCGATGCGGGATTGGATGTGGATTTGCGCAAGCATTTCCCAGCTACTTTGCTGTACCTGGAAGACAAGGCCGATTTGATGGCCACGATCAGGTATTTCACGTTTGGCGACACGAGTCCAGTGCCCAAAGACCTGCAACCTGCCTTGCTCAAGCAAGCGTTTACAGCGATCAGCTTTGGTGCTCGTCAAACCGCGAACGGTTGGTTGGATGCTTCGGGCAATTGGACCAATCCAGCCTTGGTGGATATTTTGAAAAACGGGGACGACAGAAAGCGATTTCTGGCCGACAAAACCGTGCAGCTTTTCATCAAAGAACAAAACGCTTTGGACGACTACCTCTACGAGCTCGTTAAAAAGCACCGCCCAGATTTGCTTCAAGCAAGCTTCCTGCAAACCGACAGTGGCAGGCCCAGTAAGGCCAAGGTGCTGGCTTACCTGTATCAACACGGTGAGACGCAGGTCATGGACATCGTCAGACGCGTAGCACTCACAAAAGGTCACAGACCGATTGCCAATGTTCATGACGCCATCTTCTTCAAGCGGCGGTTGGGCGTGGATTTCAAGACCGAGATTGAAATGCAGATGCGCGAGCAAACGGGTAATCCTTATTGGCATTTAACCCCTAAGCAGTTGGAGCGTTACAAACAGCGTTCCTTGAACGCTGCTACCGAGGAAAACGAGCACAAGAAAAGGATTGCTCAAGAGGAAGCTTTGGCCAAAGGGTACAAATCGGTGTTTCCCAACATCTTGATTGGTTGAAGCTGCGAGTGGTGTCCTTCCAGACTGTCGGGTTACCAATGATTCGGTTGCCCAGAGCCACGGTCTCACAATAAATTTGTTATTCCTGCAACACACAAGGAGTAGCAAATGTCAGGTCTTAACGCATTGAAATTCATCGCCAGCAAGCGTCAGCAGGGCACAAGCCCTGCGCATGCAAGACGGCAAAAGCTCAGCGCCAAGCTGCACGAGCAAATTCAAATGGCCAAAGCCGTTCAGTCAGGTACCGAGTTTGTACCGGTCAAGGTTCGCACGGTTCGGGACGATGCCACAGGCGAAATGCGCCGAGTAGAAATTCCCAAGCGGTTGAAGCCATGGTGGTGGTCTGGAGATAACGGCAAGATGTGCATCACAGTCCGCTATGGCGCACGCACGCTGGATGTGATCGAAGGCAAAAACGCCATTGAGACCGACAACATTGCAGGCGTCATCACCACGCTTGAAGTTTTGCGTGCTGCTGTGGATGCCGGAGAGCTGGATGCACGCATCGAAGCAGTTAGTGGGTTGGTCAAAGCTGCATTTGGCAAAGAGGAGGGCGTAGTGAAAAAAGGGAAATTGAAGCTGCCCGTTAAGCCTGCTCCTTAAAGCCGCGACTCAAACAATCATTGCTTAGCGGCCATGGCCGACACTGAAATGCATTCCAGTGTCGGTTTTCTTTTGGCTAGATTGATTTGATTGGCTTGATGGTGCCAATGGGTTTGGTTGTTTTGGCTGATGGGGCTTTAGGCTTGGTCAACAATTGCAGGGCTTTTTGAGCACGCTGTGTCTTCTGTCGTTCCCGTTCCTGTTGAACGGCTGTGGTGGCGCGTTCCCTCGTGGCGCGAAGTTGGTCCAGCTTCAATTGCTCTGGAGACTTAGGTTTGATGAGTTCGTTGATCCGCATATTTTTATTTATGAGCAGATCGAAATTGAGGGGACGAGATGTCGTCTTTTTGCTAAATAAATATAGAGAAAGGAGAGCAACTATGCGATTTAACGAAATAGTAAGTGCGGACGATCAACTTGCTCTTTGGCGATTGATTTCAGACAACGTTTGGTCAGCTGTGCTGGCCCAGGCCAAGGAGCAGGAAAGGCTCAAGGCGCAAGCTGCAGCCACCCCCAAGCCTAAAAGGATCAAGCCTAAAAAGATTGTTCCGAAAAAGCCACCAGCCCCCAAGCCAAAACCACCGGCCCCGAAACTACCCCCACCCAAAAGTCCAGTACCTCAGCCGGCAAGGGTAGTCACCCCCAACAGGCCCCCACCACTACCCAGCTCACAGCCAGTACTCAGACCCACACATTCAAGCAGCTTCAGCCAGGCCGATGCCTATGGGTTGCAGCAACAATCGATGGGGCCAGGCCAGGCCAACATGCCACGATAAACCGTCGAAAGACCCGAAAACGCGGGGTTTTGGCCCCGAATATGGCCGTTTTGCAAATCACTGGCCATGGGGATGACAGGCATAGCAAAAATGGTTTGGGGGTGGCCATGGGTTGGTCAACGTGACGGCATGGGTATTCAACAGGACTGGCGTCTAGCCACGCACAAAACCAGCGCTGCGCAGCTGATTTGGATTCCGGTATCGACACGGATCCAAGGCCTATATGAGTGGTGTTCTAGGGCTGATTTAGGGCAGAAAACTTCGTGGGTTTTCTGTCCAGATCGTCCTGGAAATTCATCTAAATCCGGTTGTCCATCTGCGGCTTTGACAGTAAATTTGTTGGATGCAAATTGACCATTTTGAGCATGAGTGACGGCCACTTCGAGATTGTTAAATCAACTCCGGAAGCTGTCTTACGACGGTTGGTTCGAGTAAGGGGTGTTGACTTCGATGAGTCGTTCGTTGCAGAGCTGATTGGCAATTATTTCATCCGCAAAGAAATGCATGCCGAACCCAAAATTTCGGATGCCATGGCGATTTACCTCCATGAAAGTGATGCAGGTGACGGCCGTAAATTCAAGGGCGATGTCTTACATGTTTTCAGGCGCTTCTCGTCCTTGGTGGGTGATTTGTACCTCTGTGATCTACGTTATGCGCATGCCTGCATTTTTCGCGACCATTTGCTGAGTTTGGGTTTGAAGCCCGTGACAGTCCGCAAACAAACGGCGATCTTGAACGCCATGCTCAATGTTGCATTCAGATGCTTGGACATCGATAGGCTGAGCCCATTCCGTGCTTTGAAAATTTCCGGTGAAGATGAGCGCAGGCCAATGCCTGTCATTACCCATGACTTGTTGCTGGCAGTCAAACAAAAGTTGATGACGCGGTTCAAGCCCTACAAGTTCATTGGACTGATCCAGTTGAATACTGGCTTGCGATTGTCTGAACCTGTGTACGCCCGTGTTGAGGATTGTGTTTTTGATCACCCGATTCCGCACATTTGGATCCGTAAAACTGCACTCTCCAATCGAAAGAACAAAAGCAGCATTCGTGCTGTACCGTTGGTAGGGGTTTCGCTGTTTGCAGCCAAGCGACTAGTGGAGATGGCCAAATGCGAAGGCAGTGAATGGCTGGTGCCGCAGTATGCGCACTACCATGGCAGCAACAGTTGCTCGGCCATCATGAACAAATACCTGGCCGACCTAGACTTCAGAAGTCACATGTTCCGTCATGCCCTGATCGACAGGATGAAGGCCTGTAACGACATTCCCACGCGTTTGGCAGAAAGTATCACAGGCCACTCAAGTGGTGGCTCTGAGTTCAATAACTACGGCACGGTGGGCTACACGCTTGAGCAGAAGCTAGAAGTCTTAAATCGCATTTCAATTTAAAGCAATCAATCAACTTGCGGATTGTTTTGCTGAATGGTGATGGCATCTGGATGACAGCTAACTAAAAATTCCATCATTTCCGTGGCGTCTTTGGCCATGTAGAAACGGACCATTTTTTCGTTAAAGTCTTGCGCTTTTGCCGCTGGAATGCTGATGGCATCTATACCGGAGGACATCAAAATTCCATTCATCATGAATCGTGATGTGCGTTTGTTGCCGTCAAAAAAGAACTGCTGCAAGGCTCCGAACAGAAAAAATGCAGCAGCTCTTTCAAATGGACTTTCGACTGTATTGGTTAACGCTTGCAGGCCTTCGGAAAAAACACGGTTGAGCTCAGGGGCTCCGGGCACAGTGGGTAGTGGCGTGTAGCGACCTTCAGGACCTAGGCCAACGTCGGGTGTGTAGTTAGTCTCCAGACCTTCTCCACGAAAATGTCCCCATTCCAGCGCTTCATTTTTTGCTACCAGTCTATGTAGCTGGGTGAATGTGATTTTGTCCAGCTCGAACTTTCCAGCTTTGACAAGTGACAGTAGGTATTTGGAGCTTTCGGCCAAGTTCAGTACTTGTTCTTGATCGGAAATTTTCCGGCCACCGACCGTCACACCTTCAAGCAAAGTTTTGACTTCTGGAAACGTAAAGGGATTGCCTTCAAGCACTGATGCGTCCCAAACATACGTAGTCAGCATTCGATGGAAATGAAAAGTCACCCGATCAATCGAGTGAGTAGGAATCTGCTGAGGAATCTTTTCGCGGTTCCAGCGAAAGCCCAAAGCGGCGAACAGGTCAATCATTTTTATCTTGCTCCATGGACAAATGTCATTTTTGTAAAAACCTTGGATGCCCTCAGGCCTGAGATTTTTTTCGTGACGTTTGATCGGGTGATGGTGTCTTGCCGGTACGGCCTTTTTTGAGTCCAGTTTGAACAATTCCCTCTTGCGGCCAAGGCTCATGATCGGGGGTTATGGTGGCAGTCCGAATGATCCATACACCTTTGGCTGGCGACTCAATGAGGACTTGTCTTCCCGCGAACTCTTTGCCTAAAGAGATTTGTCCACTTGCGCCGATGGATTTGACCATCTTGCCGTCAGTTGCGGGGTAAGACATTGCGCTTTCCTTAAAGTTCATGCATTCATGCTGCATGATAGTTTCTGAAAAACTCGTCGTCAACCTGGATGTAGGGCTGGTAGAGCCACGCGCTGGAGCAGAAGCTTGATGTTTTAAACCGGATTGCGGTCTAGTTTCATGCGAATCAGACCGCAGCTTCTTGTTTTAATTCGGACAGCTCTGCATAGATCACCTTTTGTAGATCGCTGTCAATCGGCGACAGGAAGTCTCTTAATATCCTTTCTGCATGCCGATCGAGTTCGATGGATAAGTTTTCCGCTGCCCAGTTGATGAAAATCGCCCAAATTGGGGCTCCAGAGCCAGCAGCCTTCATGTGCTTTGTGATCAACCACTCCATGTAGTTGGCTTGGTTTGTTCGAAGGCATGCGGCAAGTGCAGATCTGAATCTCGTGTGCGTCAGGGCTACCTGGTTGAAGCTGCTCAGCAATTCATGAATTGGGTTCTTTGCGTTGGTCTTATTGGCCAGGATGGCCTTCAGCTCATCTGATGTGCCCTGTGGTTTTTTGACCGTGTGCGTACTTTGCGGCGGTTTATTGGGCGTACTGACGATGTCCTTGAATTTCTGGACGAACGTCTTGACGGGCTTTGAATCGGAGGACGACTCTTGTTTCCTCAGAAAAGCCGGTATCTCAATGTCATCCATGCCTGCGTTAGCCATCCCATCAACTCGGGCGGCAGAATGTGACCGATTCGATCGCCACATGGCCGGAACAGACATGCTCATATCGATTCGAGATTCAGCTATGAAGGGTACGTTGTCACAACCAGATCGCATGACTTGAAGCGAAGGGGCTGCTCTTCTATAAGCAGCAACTCCGTTACCACTCCATCCGGCAGCCAGCATAGGCTTCACCTGGTGCAACTCTGGCATGTCATCTGCTTTTTCGTTTTCAGCTCTTTCGTGAACAAGAATTAAATTGGTTTCGCTAGTGACCAGTTGATATTCGACAGCGAGGCGCTCTCGCTCTTTTGCTTTTGTTAAATCGTTCAACCGCAACGCAGCTGCAATGCGAGAGAGGTCAAGGCTTTCATCCCAAATGACGGGGCAGGGTGTTGTTTGTCCGTTTGGATAAACGGTCTGAACCACTTCCAATTCATCGAGCGCGGTACCTTGCGTATTGATTTGCGTCCATGACATCAAGGAGCTACCTGCTGCTGCATGGCCCGCTGATCTCGATTGCCAGACGATAGGCGCTTCGCATGCAACTTCTTGTTCGATGGCCTGCGTTTGCCGAATCTTGATCAGCAGGCGCTCGACAGCTTTTTGCATGCTTTCACGGGGTGTAACCATTTCACTTGCGCCACCCGTGACGTCTGCCATGTCCTTGAGCAGACTTTCTGATGGTGCTGAGCCTACGCCTACTGCATAAATGCGCTGCCCAGAGGCGCGCACTGTGGCGATGATTTCTTCAATGTTCCAGACCTCGCCGTCCGTGATCAATAAGATCACCGCATTTTTGGATTCTTCGGGTGAGCCACTTTCAATGGCGATGACCTCTTTCAACGCGTCATCAATTTCGGTACCGCCCAAATCCGCATTCAAGCGACGCGATGACGCTTTCAAAAGTTGTCGGTAAATGAGTGTGCAAGGCTTAAGTTCGGAATGGTCGTGGTGGACAGTGCTGCCAAACCGCGTAAAGGAGACTTGGTCCGTATTGTTAAGCTGCCCAAACAGCCAGCTGAGGCAGTCTTTGGCTTGTTCAATGCTGTCGCCCTGCATGGATCCAGAGCAGTCGACCAGTACCTTGATAGAAATAGGGTGCTGTTTTTCAAAGCCAGTTGGACGGTACACACCGCCAGTCAATACCGTAGCCTCTCCTGGGCGAGCCGAGTCATGAGCTGCGACTGCGAAGTTCATGTCGCCAAGGCGGTCAATAACCAAGACGAAGTCACGATCCAACCATGCAGCACCCTCTAACTTCAAGCTGCATTGATTGCCCTGACGGCTCAGTTGGATTTCATGGCTGGGGCTGTAAACCGTGCCTTGGCTCAGGTTCTCAGACAGTTCAAGATTCAGAAACAGCCGGTGTTCGGCCTGTGGATTGGCTTCAGCTTGTTGGTGCAGTTTCAAGCCCGCAGCCGATGCATCTCCGTATCGCGGTGCAATGGTCGTGGGAAGACTGAAACGGATCGCACCATCTTCGGCTTTCAGGATTTGAGCGTAGTCAAGTTCAATGACCACCTCATCCCCTGTCTGTATGTTGCCGATATTGGCCGTGTACAGGTCTTTACCTGACCGCTCCAGCATGACTGGCAAGTCACCGCTGCTGATGGCCTCTTCATATTGCGCTTCAGCCACTTTCTTGGGCTTGACGGTTCCGGTCATGCTTTTGCCGTTCAGTTCCACTCGCATGCCCAAAAGGACGCTTTGCCATCCCAGAGGGAAGGTGTAGACGCATTCGACGTTGTCATCCGACCAGTTCTTGTAAACCTGACGAACCTTGATCTGGGCCACCAAGCCATTGAGACGTCCAGTCACATGGGCCGACACCAACCCAATGTTGGCTTCCATGTCCTGGGCGTGCAGTCCAATTTGTTTTTTATTCGCTTGCATTGATTTCTTCCCAGGTGGTGAGGACGGAACGGACAAATAGACGGAGTTTTTCAGGCGACAGACCTGCGATTTGCGGCTCCAAATGCAGTTCAACCCCGGGGGCGATGAATACCTTGCTGATTACGGAGATGTCACCAGCAGCCTTTGGCGGGGCCGGAGGCGTTGCGATGCCATGCATCAGTTGCTTGATGCGTTCCAGCGGCGTGCCCTGATCGGCCATGGCACGAACCTGCAGCACTTGGTCCAGGTGCTTTTGGGTGTACCGGGCATGTTTTCGATCGCCTTCATGTCGATCAACCAAGCCGAGTTGGATGTAATAACGGATCGTGCGCAGCGGCAAATCGGTCAGCGCGCTGAGTTGATCCAGGTTGAAAGTGGTGTCCATGTTTTCTATCATACAGTAAAACTGTCAAATAGAACTGTCATTTAAAAACCACCAAGCTTGTACGTACCTGAGCCACAATCAAAGCATGGCAAATCCAACCGCAAAAACCATCTATTACTTGCCGGGCTATGGCGGTCAACTGGGTACAGGGCTGGGCAGGGCATTGATGGATCGAGGGTTTGATGTGGCTGGTCGTGAAACACGAGGCGACTTTCGTTCATTGCCTTTTGATGAACAAATCGCTGCGGTGGGCCAAGACCTCAAAGACCACTTTTGGCATGACGACGCCCGAGTGATCTGCAATTCCTTTGGCGCGTATCTTTTCTTGCACGCACAAACTCAGCTTCCATCCTTTCCTGGTCGAGTGCTGCTGTTGTCACCCATCGTGGGGGAGTTCACAAACGCTCAGGCCCGCACCAGTTTTTCTCCACCGAGGCCAACAAGACTCAAGGATTTGGCTGAAGCAGGGCATTTCAAGGTGCCGCGTCAATGCGAGATGCATGTAGGGGAAGACGATTGGCAAAGCATTCCTGCCAACGTGCAGGCTTTGGGACGTCTCACTGGAATCACCGCAACCGTAGTACCTGGCGGTGGTCATGACTTGGGCAAAGACTATGTTGGTCCGCTTCTAGACCAATGGCTAGTTGGATGACTGCCAGTTCAAAAGAGTCAACAGCTCATCGGAAAAGTTCGATACACACCAGGTTCGATGAACAAAACTTTATGCGCACGGGGCCATTTCAAGATCTAAATCTACGTACGAAAAGATTATCAGGGTCACATGTCACTCTTGGGGGCGCAACAAGCACAGAGGAAGTCGTTCAGTGTTTCACCAGCACGGCTCAACCCAGCATGGTTGCTTAGTGACTATTGCGCCGTAAGAGCAGACCAGGATTGAAATTTCATCGCAAGCAAGTGTCCTCTTCAGGCTGTGAGCGGACTACCGTATTGGTTCATTGATCGGCAGCAGCCGACCCAAAGAGAACGGTCGCTGCGCTGCCTTGGGCGGCGGTAATGCAGCGTTAGCAGACAGCGGTTTACGGCGGAGGCTACCTGTTACCGGCCAGAAGCTGACGTAGGCTGAAAAATGTTAATGGGCTGCATTGAACTGATTACCGTTATGAAGCCAATCAGCTAAATCGAACTGATTGACTGCCATTTGGCTCATTTAAGTTTCTGGGCGTCCCAGCATTAAGCTGGATGGCATGCGCAAGACTCCCCGT
>JACCEA010662348.1_pt1 | contig 20812 bp, 21 predicted proteins | sample 7449851 | NCBI WGS metagenome assembly JACCEA01 (sample SAMN15323453, study PRJNA562643) | freshwater metagenome | isolation source: river surface water | place: USA:Blue River Watershed | collected 2017-08-18 | reverse complement strand
TCTCATTCGTTAATAAAATGAGTCGGCCTTTCGCATCTTCTACCATCTCATGGCAGTCGTTCACCGGATTTTTGCCAGCATCAAGTACCCCCCAATTGGGAATAACCTTATATCGAAAAGAACCGTGACCTAGAATTATTTCGCCGGGTTTGGGAGCAAGTTTTTTCATGAATAGGGGTGACCAAGAAGGGCATTAATGAATGAAAATGTCAAGACGCAGGATAGTATGGGTCATAGTCAAAGAGGCTTTTTCGTAGGTTGAGCTGCATGCCAAATATATAAGGTAAAATTTATAATTTCCCGCTCTAATCCTCTAATCATGAAAAAGCTATTCTTCTTGCTCTTGTTGCCCTTTATTTTTCACGCCAAACCCTTGCGGGTCGGCATTGCCGGTATGACCCATGGACATGTGGGCCAGGTATATACGGCGATTAAGAAACCCCAAGGCGATGTTATCATCGTGGGATTTGCCGAACCTAATAAGGAGCTGGCCTTGTCTCTATTGAAGAAACAAAACCTACCAGATTCTTTGTGGTTCCCTTCGCTGGAGGCGCTCATCGCAAAAACCAATCCAGAAGCCATCGCAGCTTTTAATAGCATTTATGAACATCTTGAAGTTGTTAAAGTTTGCGCTCCCAAAGGAATTCATGTCATTGTGGAAAAGCCCCTAGCGGTCAACATGGATCATTTGAATCAGATGAAGGCCCTGGTTGCTAAACACCCGATTCAGCTATTGACCAATTTTGAAACCACATGGTATCCGTCCCACGCGAAGCTTTGGCAGTTGGTCAAAGAAGAAAAAGCACTCGGCAAAATTCGCAAAGTAGTCATCCTGGATGGTCACCGTGGCCCCAAGGAAATAGGTTGTGCTCCAGAGTTTTTAAACTGGCTTACGGATCCCGTCCTGAATGGCGGTGGAGCGATCATTGATTTTGGTTGTTATGGCGCTGATATCATGACCTGGTTGATGGATGGGAGAAGGCCTTTGTCGGTGACGGCAGTGACCCAACAATTAAAACCGGATGTCTATCCGCATGTGGATGACGAGGCAAGTATTGTTTTGACCTATCCCGATTGCCAAGCAATTATTCAGGCATCTTGGAATTGGCCCTTCGACCGGAAGGATACAGAAGTATATGGAACTCGGGGTATATTAGTGGCGGATAAAAGCAGTAAAATGCGTTATGTGTCGGGGGATCGTTTTGGGCAGGAAGGCATGTTGGATTTAAACCCATTGCCCCATGACGTGTCGAATGTTTTTCCGTATTTAGCTGCGGTTGTTCAGGGGAGAGTAAAACCACAAAAAGACCTATCCTCATTCGAAATCAACCAGGTGGTTGTGGAGATTTTGGAAGCTGCACGTAAATCAGCCAAAACGGGGAAACGTGTACTTTTAAAATAAAATGAATCGACAAAAAAGCGTAAAACATAGTTTTAAACTATATTTGTGAAAATAAAAAAAGCACGTATGATTATTGAACCTAGAATGCGAGGGTTTATCTGTTTGACATCACATCCAAAAGGATGCGAGCAAAGCGTAATAAATCAAATTAACTACGTTAAATCAAAAGGAGCCATTGCTGGTCCGAAAAAGGTTTTGGTCATAGGAGCATCAACCGGTTTTGGTTTAGCGTCACGAATTACCAGTGCTTTTGGTTCAAATGCGTCGACGATTGGAGTATTCTTTGAAAAAGCTCCAGGAGAAGGAAAAACAGCTTCGCCAGGTTATTATAACAGTTTGGCATTTCAAACGCAAGCAGAGAAAGCTGGTCTTTATGCGAAAAGTATCAATGGTGATGCTTTTTCAAATGAAGTGAAAACACAAACCATTGATTTAATCAAAGCAGATTTAGGTCAAATTGATTTAGTGATTTATAGTTTAGCTTCACCCGTTCGTCAGCATCCAACAACGGGTGTGTTGCATCGTTCCGTGTTAAAGCCGATCGGGAATACATATACCAACAAAACAGTTGACTTTCATACAGGAATCGTTTCGGATATCTCCATTTCGCCTTGTAATGACGAAGATATCGCGAACACCGTGGCCGTAATGGGTGGTGAAGATTGGCAGATGTGGATGAATGCCTTAATGCAAGCAGGAGTTTTGGCAGAAAATGCCATGACCGTTGCCTATTCGTACATTGGGCCAGCCGTTACGGAGCCCGTTTACCGCAAAGGAACGATTGGCATGGCGAAAGATCATTTAGAGGCGACTGCCTTTAAGATTACGTCAGATTTGGCTAAAATCGGAGGAAAGGCCTTTGTTTCTGTGAACAAAGCCTTAGTTACCCAAGCGAGTTCAGCTATTCCGGTGATTCCCTTATATATTTCATTGTTATACAAAATCATGAAGGCCAAAGGCATTCACGAAGGCTGTATCGAGCAAATTCAACGACTTTATAGCGAACGTTTATACACGAATGCGGCAATTCCAGTCGATGAAAAAGGCCGCATTCGGATCGATGATTGGGAGATGCGCGAGGACGTGCAAGGTGAAGTGACTGCCTTGTGGTCAAATGCAACCACGGAGAATTTAGCTAGTATTGGAGACTTGTCAGGGTATAAAACGGACTTTTTACAGCTTTTCGGATTTGATTTTGAAGGAGTAGATTATGCTGCTGAGGCGGATGAAAATGTGGAGATTCCGGGTTTAATTACCGTCGAGAAATAAAAGGAAAACCCATCCGTCAGTTGACGGATGGGTTTTTTTATGATCACGAATTTGCCGAGTTTGATTTTCAATTGAACACTGCCAAGATATAATAAATCCAAGGCTTAGACATACAGACCTGGTCATTTCCGATCACGGGATTCGATGATGTATAAATGCTTTAGTTTGCGGAAGTCGATGTATGCTTTTGATAAAAACGAAGGGGATAAACAACATTATTGGTTAGATTTGGGTTTAGTATTAATCATTCGTTTTTAATTTCCGGATGGCAATAGAAAAATTTGAGAACAAATCGCTGCAGTTGACCTGGGTGGATGTTACCGGTCCGTCAACGAATGAATTAACCGAGCTGAGCAAAACCTACGGATTAAATCAATATGCGTTATCGGCCTGTTTACAACCCGACCACCTTCCAAAGCACGAGGATATAGAAGGGACGCATTTTATCATCACGCGTGTGTTGATTCCTTTTCGCGTAGGTCAATCCGTTTCCATTCAATCCATTTCCACGAAAATCGCGTTTTTTTATCGGCCTGGATTATTGATTACCGTTCATCGGATCCCCCATGCGTTTATACAAGAAGTTCGAACACGATTCTTCGAAGAGGGGCAATTCCATTTGGTGGAATCCATCGTGGCCAAATTGCTTTGGCATATTTTGCATTCGTATGAGACGCCTGCTGTTCGCTTATCGAATGAGTTGGATGAATTTGAGAGCAAGGTGTTTTCACAGAATTTGACTCCACAGATGCTATCTGAATTATATCAAATCAAGCGCAAATCCTTGATGAGCAAGAAGCTGTTGCTGTTTAGTCAAGAGGCCGTGAGTTCCATTAAGCTCCCTGAAAGCGAGATTGATGACTTGCAAGATTCGCGGGATTTGCACTTGAAGTTATTGAATATCTATGATCAGATTCATGAGGATGTATCCAATTTAGTGAATTTTTATCTATCGATTTCGGCGCAGAAAACGAATGATGTGATCAAGGTCTTGACGATTTTTTCTGTGTTTTTTATGCCGCTTACTTTTTTAGCAGGAGTCTATGGGATGAATTTTGCCTACATGCCTGAACTGAGAGCGCGCTGGGGATATCCGGCACTTCTTGGGTTTATGTTGCTCTTGAGTGGCTTGATTTATGTCTGGTTTAGACGGAAGAAGTGGTTATAAGCTAGATTTATCGAGGCCTTTTTGGCATAATTCCCGACACGCGCGTTGTATCAAAAGAATTTCTAGGTGAACTTTCTCGTACGTTCGGTCGCATCCGAGCGATTTGGTGATCGGAGGTGTCTTATAATTGCTCAGCAAAGGGTTGTTTGTATAAACGCTTCCCGGTTGCTTGGTACAGGGCGTTAGCCAAAGCCCCGAATACGGGAGGGTAAGCTGGCTCACCCATACCTGTGGGATCTATTTCGTTTTTCACAAAATGTACATCGATTTTCTTAGGAGCTTCGTTGTGTCGAATCATACGATAGGTATCGAAATTACTACTTTGTGGCACCCCTTTTTCAATCGTCATCTTGCCGAACATCGCCGCACCAATACCGTCTATAATGCCGCCCTCTGAAAGGTTTTTAGCGGCGTCGGGATTAATGACGATACCACAATCAATGGCACAGCAGACATTTTCGATGACTGGACTGCCGTCTTGCATGTGCAATTCGAGCACATGAGCAGCATAGGAATCGTGGCAGAAATAGGCTGATAAGCCCAGTTTTTTTGATTTCTTTTTCGAGTCCCATTGGGATTTTTCACGCACGAGTTCGAGGACTTTGGCAAATCGATCTGGCTCGTATTCATTGTTTTTCCCTACTGGATTCGTCTGTGCCCGCTTTAAGAGCTCCAAACGAAAATCAAAGGGATCTTTGCCGGCTAACTCGGCTACTTCGTCTAAAAAAGATTGTTCGGCAGCAGCCATGAAATTGGAGCGCGGTGCTCGAAACGAACCAACCGTAATGTTACTATCTATCGTCCATTCTTCTGCCAAGTAATTATCGACTGCTCCCGCAGGAAAGCGATTGGGATATAGAGGCGACTCTGGGGTTCCGCCGGTCTTGACATGAAAACCTATTAATTGGTTGTTGGCATCCAACGCCGCACGATACGTCGCCGTATAAGTTGAACGGTAAATTCCAGCGGTCATATCATCTTCCCGACTGTATTGTAATTTCACAGGGGCCTGCATTTTTTGGGAGATCAAAGCCGCCTCTAAAAGCCAGTGGGCGTATGATCGCCGACCGAATCCTCCGCCTAAGCGAGTCATTTTGATGTCAATATTTTCCACTGAAATACCGAGACGCGCTGCCAAGGCTTGCTCCGTATATTCGGGTTTTTGTAATGGGCCAGCTAAAGAAACCTTGTCGCCTTGTATGTGGGCAAAGAAGTTCATCGGTTCCATGCAATTATGTGCCAAATAGGGACCATAATATGTGCGCTCGAGGACTTTTGTTGCGGATTTAAATGCAGTATCGATATCTCCGTCTTTCCGTCGCATCGTTCCGGCCTGTTGCATCCGCGCATGCATGGCCGCCATTTGTTCGGTCGTACTTTCTAGGCCGCTAGGTACTTTTTCGATTACTTTTCTTCCCAGCATGTCCCTCGTCTGTGAATAACTAGCGAAGGGCTCCCAACTCACTTGCAGGGCCTTTTTAGCTTGCATCACTTCCCAGGTTGAGTTACCTACGATGGCAACGACCTCTGGAAAGGTAGTCGTGTCAAAGAAGGTTTTTTCGTAACCATCATTGAATAATTTAATCGGAAAAATGGCTTTGATCCCGTGCATTTTATGCGCGGCACCCTCCTCTATATGCTTAAGTCGTAAGCCAAAAGCTGGGGGATGTACGATCATCGCATAGAGCATTCCTTTTACCTGTGTATCAATTCCAAAAAGGGGCTTACCCGTAACAATCTTACGGATGTCAACATTCTTTTTAGATTTTCCAATGATTTGAAAATCGCTTACCTTTTTTAATTCTACTTTCGTCGGCATAGGAATTTCTGCCGCTGCTGCCGCCATCGCTCCATATGTTGCTGAGCGGCCTGATGTCTTGTGGAACAATACTCCTTTTTCGGTTGTGACCTCGTTGACATTTACTTGCCATTGTTTCGCGGCGGCTTCCCGCAAGATTTGGCGTGCTGTCGCACCAGCTTGTCGGAGCGGTTTCCATCCCTGGTGAATCGCTTGACTCCCTCCGATGAATTGTCTGGTAAAGTGTTTGGTATCTAAATCTGCTTGAATAACCTGAACCTGTTTCCAATCCACATCTAATTCTTCTGCAACAATCATGGGCATGGAGGTTTTTACTCCTTGCCCCCCTTCAGGATTGGGGGACATGATTTGGATGATGTTGTCCGAGGTAATTTTGACAAAACCATTCAGTTCTTGGGTGCTTGAGCTAGTTTTTTCTTTAAAACTCGACAGAAAAGTGAAGCTTAACAATAAGCCTCCTCCACTCAAGGCCGAGGATTGTAAGAAGGTACGGCGATTCATGTGCGATGTGTTTTAAACGAATTAACGACTTAATTTAAGCCTTTATTTTTGAAAAACGTTTCAAGTAATTCGGCAATTTGTACGTTGTTTAAATCTGAAAAAGGAAAGTGTGTATTACCTTTTATTCCAATTTCAGGAAGGTGGATTACTGTGACATCTCCTCCATGTGCATTCACTTTATCCCGCCACTTCCGAGCCATTTCGAGGCGCGCACGCCACCCATCGGCACCTGGATTTTCATCATATTTTTCTGGGATAAAATCTCCATAATAGATGATAATCGGAATTTTGGTCAACTTCAAAAAATCCTCTTTAGAAACTGCCACCGCCGTAAGTACGCCTGATGAACTAGCTATTGGTTCAGGTAATTCACCTGTAGGGAACACGAATCCACTACCCGGTTCATAGGAAGCAATTGCCTTGATGTGGGGATTTTTGATCGCTGTTGCCCAGCCAAATCCGCCTGAATGGGAATGTGTAACAAGAATCCCGTCGCCAATTTTATCAAATAATTTCGAGGTAGCATTCGTAATGACTTCTGTGTCAAAGCCCCCAATATTAGGAGTCATTTGTCGAAAATATTGGTTGCGGGTTTCGGCATCTTGGGCAAATTGAACGCCTGGATAATAATTATTCCCAACACCTACGCGAAAGGTTCCCCACCACATTTGTTCGTCGGGTGTGGGATAAATGGTTGCACTAACGGTACTACGTCCCGCATTTCCTCTTCGTGGCTGATCAATTAAATAAACACTAAATCGCTTACGCAAAAAGATGTTATTAAACCCTTCTCTTCCATCTGGCGTGGTCGTCCAAGTTCTAGAAAATTGTCCGATGCCATGCCAAAAAACCAAGGGTAGTTTGCGGGCCTTTACCGGGATTTGATAAGTAATGTAAGCGTGATCTCCATGAAAAGTTTGACCTTCGGGACCCCGTTTTATGGGGTCGTACGTGCCCGGAGTCGTGATGACTGAACCTCCTACGGTAAAATTGCCTTGATCTTGAATCATGATAGGCGATTTTTGACTGAATAAATTGTTGAGTCCTAAGAATATCAACGCTAATAAGAAAAGGTATTTTTTCATTTTCTTAATGTCTTTTTTGTAATTATTTTATACGAATTGCTTTTCGAATCATCCCGTCACCTTTTGTTAAAAAGTATAATTCACCTTCGCTATCTTCTGCAATTCTCAAATCAACTCTACCTGCTCCGGATACTGCTCCACGACCAGGTAGGCCACTACTTAAGCCACCACGTTTTTTATAGGTGTCTTCTGATAATTTTCGAATAGCAGTATTGATTTCATAAATAGGCGCAACTGTCATAGGATTTTGATCATCCGCTTGGAGTATTTTTTTAATAGGGGAATACCATACCCTGCCCGTGGTAATATCGCCAAACACCAGGCAATCTTTTAACCTTGGAATCAACTTACCTCTATAAATAATACCATTGGCAATAGCATCGCCACCCCCTGCCGCATGTGGATATTGGGCAACGGGATAACTGGGTTTAATTGTCCCGAGTGAGGTTGAATCTGAGACTTTGATAGGTAAAATATCCTCGCTTGGTAATTCCCCCATCGTATTATTTTCTGACATGCTACGGTTACCTTCTCTCAATGGATAACCAAAATTTGCCCCCTTTTTAATAATGGCGATTGTCTCATAAGTGATCAAACCGATGTTAAACGCTATTAGTGTTGGTTTCTTGGGTTTTTGGGGATCAACATACCAAGTCATACGATGAGGATTACGCATTCCATATGCCCAAATTTCTTTTTTTGCCCCTTGTACATTGAAAAATGGGTTGTCATTTGGTATCCTATATCTACCATTTGCACTAATTGTACTGGTTGATTTATGCTCATTCAACGAAGGAATGATTCTCAGAATTTTGCCTTGATAATTATCTAATCTTTGAGCATAATATCGTGTGGGACCTGGCCTTTCGCCTGTTCCTGCATCACCAACTCCTAGGTACATCACTTTCCAATCTGTGTCCCCTTTCTTGGCAGTTGGATTAAAAATCATTTCATTTAATGGATGAAAAATACCAGGAAGCTGCATTCGTAGTACTTCTCTTGCTGTTCCCTCAAATGTTGTATTTCCAATTTGTTTATCAGTCCATTCAATAATGACCATTTCTCTTATTCCCCTTGGGTTTGCTGCAATAGGGGGTGTTAATGCTGTACTTGTTGTATATCCCTCTAAATTTAATCCAGGATTTATATCAGATTTTGGAGTTGCCGTTTCTCCTGCTGAAATAGCATTTTCCATGTGAAGGGTATAGAAAACCCCATTTTTCATGTATTCAGGATCAAAAACAAAGTTGACAAGACCTGCAGCATATCCCATGGCAGATGTGAATTTTGGGAATAATCCATGTTGACTTGCTGAACCATTGAAATTTAAATAAGGGACAATTTGTTTTGACTTCTTATCGTATATGTAAAGTAGCCCAGTTAAGTCATTTATAAATGCACGCGTATGGTTTCCCGGTTCATCTCTGAGTACCCCTCCTCTAGCCATCACGCCCGTAACTCGATCATTTGACTTATCGCCTGTCATAGGCAATTCTAAATAATCAGTTAATTCAAGTGTTAAGCTGTTCGTGGAGCTGCTAAGATTATTGGTTTTAAGGTTATCTAATTTAGATACATCTTGGCTTGTACCGAGTGTACGAACATAAGCAATAACATGCTTAATTTGTGAATCTGTCATTGACCCTTGAAAAGAAGGCATCATATTGGCTGTCTTTCCTTCTTTTATTACTTTTAAAATGTCGGAATCAGTTGAGCCATAATCCCAAACACCATCCGTTAAGTTAGGGGGCTGCTTCCCACCACGTTCTGTAATTATAGAAATGTCAAATCCTGCTTTAGTTGCTCCTTGAGCAGAATTTCCATGACAATTTGAACAATTTGTTTGATATAAACGCTTTCCTTCCACTAGCGCACGGCTTGAATTTTGAGGAAACAAGGGGGTGCTAATTAATAGAGATAACAGGAGAGAGAGTGCAATTTTCATGCTGGGTGTTTTTAAAATAACATTCATTTTCATTCATGTTAATGTTTGATTTCGTGGGTATCACGGACACTGCTGAAAGTAAGGGCAAGTAGTTTCCAGCTGCTTTCTTGTTTTTGATAGACCTCTGTCACCGTAAATTCTGTTATCGCTACATGTTCGCGGACTACGGCATCAAGCGTTATGCGATTCCAAACGATGGCCGTTTGACCCAAAATTTCTACCGCAGTATCTTTTACCGTTGCTTTTTTGTACCAAATGCTGCCCGACTTAATAATGTCTAATTCCTCATCTTTTTTCCAGGTGCCGCTCATGTGTACAAATTTAGCCTTATCGTCAAAAAGGTCTTTTAATTTATCTACATTCTTGTCCGACATCCATTGCCATTTGTCATTGGATAATTGGATCAATTCTTGTTCTGGGCTGGATTGGGCAAGTACATTTGACAATCCAAGGGTTAATAGGCAAAGAGTTAAAAGAAGATTTTTCATGGGATTAATTTTTTAGTTCTGCGTTTTTTTCGATGACATTTAAGCGAGCTTCGTTCGGTTCTTTTTTTCCTACCGCCTTTCCATCTGCTTGAATTTCTAGGATTTCATTCGTTTTACTCGAATATTTTGGCCAAACAGCTAAACCTGCTCCATTAGGATTGCCGGTTTTGGCAAAATTAGCCCAATACGCATGCATTTGAGTGGCAACTTTTAAATCCTCTTCGGCTACGGGTGAACCATCACGGTTTCGCAAAGTATTAAATACGTAGCCTATTTCTGAGGCATGTGCCGCCCCAAAACGCATCCGTTGTTTCATCTTTTCAGATACAAATGAGAATAGGTATATGTAGGCTGGTGTATTTTGTTTTTCAAGCGCACGTGCCGTGAACCGAGCGGGCTCTGCCCATACTTTATCTGTGTTCACATAGCTTAGCATTTTTGCAAATTCCACCGTTCCATCGGGATCATAGGCAGCCTTTAACTCAGATTCAACGGCAGGAAATAGCTTGTACAATGCTTCTTTCGATGTCGCATTGACAAAACCTGCGGGTACTTCCGCGCTATTTGATCCAATGATGATAGAGGCCTTATTTTGTCGGCCTGCCTTGTAGGCGCTTTCCGCCGTTTCAACGACCAATTTCCCATCTAAAATCGGACCGGAATAAATAGGGGTTCCGCCTTGACCTCCAATAAATTCTTCTCCTCCATCGATGATATCAGCCGCTGGTAGGGCACGCAATTTGGCTAAAGCCGCAGCGTCTTCTCCTTCAATGCCGTGTTTTTTTGAAAAATTTACTCCAATTTTATCTGCTGCAATAGGGTAATTTTTGTCACCATCTTGATCGATCGGTCTACCAGTAAGCACGCCATCTCTTCCTCCACCGGATTCAATGATGGCTTTTTGGAATAGCCCATTTGCTGATGGAATCGTTAATAGGGATTGAACAGAAACACCACCGGCCGATTCTCCAAAAATGGTTACGTTCTTCGGATCACCACCAAAGTTGGCAATGTTCGATTGTATCCAGCGAAGGGCTGCGATTTGGTCCATATAAGCATAGTTACCTTTGGGTTCATTTGGAAATTCTTTGCTTAATGCGGGATGAGCGAAAAAGCCTAAACGGCCCATCCGGTAGTTGATCGTTACGAGAAGAACTCCCTGTTTCACGAATGATGTACCGGCATTTTCAGGGTTGGCCCCGCTTCCAAACATGAATGCACCTCCGTGTATCCAAACCATCACGGGCATTTTACTGCCTTTTTTAGCAGATGCAGCAGTCCAAATATTCAAGGCAAGGCAATCTTCAGCGGAGTTAGCCGACATTTTTTCACGACCCGCAGCAGAGAATCCAGCCTGTCCACAGTCTTTGCAGAATGTTGTTGCATCGCGTTCTCCTTGCCAAGGAGTAACAGGCTGTGGTGGACGCCAACGAAATTCGCCGGTGGGTGATGCCGCAAAGGGAATACCTTTAAAAATAGCGATGTCTCCTTCTGTGGTTCCGCGGACAATTCCGGACTGAGTAGTGACTAATGGGGCATTTTGGGCATGTATGAAAAATGGGGCAAAGAATAAAATGGCCCATTTCAATGTTCGTAATTTTTGCATGAATCGACAAGGTTTATTGATTCTACAAATCTCCTCTGATTTAGAGGGAAACTAGGTAGATATATTACTGCATTTTCTACCATTTTTACTGCAAGCGTCTAATCATGAGGTGAATTTGTTTAAATTTCGATTCAAAGCTTTTAACCATGGTCAAGACCTATTCCGTCGACTCCATTAGTCGGTATAATGCGGACAATAATCACCCCACACTCCACCCATTAGTGAGCGTGATAGATTATTCCAAAGCCGCTCCTCGTTCATGGGGAGAGGAGATTACACGAATCAAATTCAATTATGGACTTTATTGTATCTTCTTAAAGGACATTAAGTGCGGGGACATTGTGTATGGAAGACATACCTACGATTATCAGGCGGGAACTTTGGTGTTTTTTGCGCCGGGTCAAGTTTCGGAATTTGAGATTCCGGCTCCGATGTATCAGCCCAAAGGTTATGGTCTTGTGTTTCATCCGGATCTTGTACACGGAACCTCTTTAGGAAAAGCATTAGCGACGTATCATTTTTTCAGTTATCAGTCCAATGAGGCTTTGCACATTTCGGATGCGGAACGACAAGTGGTGTTGGATTGCTTTTCGAAAATAGCTTTTGAGTTGACTCAAAGCATGGACAAACATAGCAAGAAATTAATAACGTCGAATATCGAACTGTTTTTGAACTACTGTGAACGTTTCTATGATCGGCAGTTTATATCGCGTGAACATGTAAACCAAGGAGTAGTCGCTCGATTCGAGGATCTATTGAATCTCTATTTCTTGTCGGATCAGCCGCAAACCTTGGGCTTGCCATCTGTCGCTTATTTTGCCGAGCAATTACATTTGTCGCCAAACTATTTTGGTGATTTGATCAAAAAAGAAACGGGACAATCCGTGAAAGAAATGATCCAAAACAAATTAATTGATGTGGCTAAAGAACTTGTCTTTGATGGGGAGAAAACAGTGAACGAGATCGCATATGAATTAGGGTTCAAATACCCACAACATTTTACGCGGTTGTTTAAACAACGGGTGGGTAATACGCCATTACAGTATCGTAATTTGAATTAAGGGCTTATGAAAAAGGTTATTTGCGTATTTCTGTTTTTAGGCATTTTATCAAATGCATTTGCTCAAAAAGTAAACCCGGTCATGCATTTATTGCCCGAAGGAATACGTGTGCATGAAAATGTTGCCTACGCCAAGGATACACTTCAAAAGCACTTGTTGGACATTTATATGCCTCAGAAAACCCTTGGAAAGATACCCGTGTTGATCTTAATTCATGGGGGTGGTTGGATTGTCAACGATAAATATGCGGATATTGGTTACATGGGAAATACGATTTCGGCCATACTCCAACAAGGCATTGCCGTGGTTTCAATTGATTATCGTTTTGCAACGCAGGCTCGTTTCCCAGCACAAATTCAAGATTGTTATCAAGCGATGTCATTCATCGTCAGGGAGGCGGGGAATTGCCAATTAGATCCTACTCGAATGGCCATCATGGGTTTTTCGGCCGGAGGGCATTTGGCTTCTTTAGTGGGATTGGCCAATAACCAAGAGGTGCCGGCATTTTATGCCGATGGAAAGGTGCAGCGTTTTTCCATTAAAGCAGTTGTAGATTATTATGGCCCTTCCGAATTGACAAGTCTTGGAAGCAGCGAAGATCCGAAGGCCCCAGAGGCTTTGTTATTAGGGGATAGCCCTGTTGCGCGTCCCGACTTAGCTAGGGCGGCTAGCCCAGTCAGTTATGTAGATAAAAATGATCCCCCTTTCCTTATTTTTCATGGCGAAAAGGATCAAATTGTAACGAATCGACAATCAAAGCTGTTGAGTTCTTGGTTGCGCATTTCAGGAGTAAAGCAAGAATTAATCATCGTGCCAGGGGCTCCTCATTTTGGGAAGATGTATGATATTGATGAATATAAAGAGCAGGTGATTCTTTTTTTAAATGAGCACCTTATTAACAAGTAACTCGATGAAACAAATTACCTTAAATAACGAAGTTAAGATGCCCATATTGGGCTTTGGAGTTTTCCAAATTGCGGATGCAGCGGCATGCGAAAGAAGTGTATTAGATGCAATTGAAGTGGGTTATCGTTCCATCGATACGGCCGCATCCTATGGAAATGAGGAGGCTGTAGGGAAGGCAATTAAAGCATCAGGAATCGTTCGTGAAGACTTATTTATCACGACTAAATTGTGGATTCAAGGAAACGGCTTTGAAGGAACCTTGAAAGCGTTCGAGCAATCGATACAGAAATTAGGGCTGGATTACTTGGATTTATATTTGATTCATCAGCCCTATGGTGATGTATTTGGTGAGTGGCGAGCGATGGAAAAATTGTATAAGGAAGGAAGAATTCGGGCGATTGGGGTGAGTAATTTTCATCCGGATCGGGTAATCGACTTAATGAATCATACCGAGATCGTTCCTGCAGTAAATCAAGTGGAAACGCATCCATTTCAGCAACAGATAGCAAATCAAGCCTTTTTGGGAGAAAATAACATTCAAATCGAATCTTGGGCACCCTTTGCGGAAGGAAAAAATGGTTTATTTGAAAATGCGATTTTAACAACCATAGCGAATGCGCATGGCAAGTCGGTGGCCCAAGTCGTGTTGCGTTGGTTGATTCAGCGAGATATTGTCGTGATTCCCAAAACGGTCAATCGGGAAAGAATGGTTCAAAATTTTGACGTGTTTGATTTTCAATTGGGCGATGCCGAGATGCAACAAATCCAAAGCTTAGACACCCAGACTAGTAGCTTTTTCGACCACCGAGATCCTGTCATGGTGAAGTGGTTGGGCTCGCGAACCATCGATTAACCCAAATGTTTGATTCTTATAATTATTGGAAAACAGAAAGATATAAATTGCGTTAAATACTTAAGACTATGATCAAGAAATTCACAGTTCGCATCAATAAGAAATCCCACACCGTAGAGGTGGACGAAAACATGCCCTTACTATGGGTGCTTCGGGATATTTTGGACATGAAAGGGACCAAGTATGGTTGTGGCGTTGGAACCTGTGGTGCATGTACGGTTCACCTGGATGGGAATGCCGTTCGTTCATGTCAATTGCCTATTTCGGCTTTGGCGAAACAAGAAATCACGACGATTGAGGGTTTAGCAGCGAAAGGGGACCATCCGGTACAAAAAGCATGGCTGGACGTCGATGTCGCTCAATGCGGCTATTGCCAATCTGGCCAGATTATGAGCGCTGCGGCTTTGTTGCAGAACACGCCGAAACCCACCGAAGAAGATATTGAGAATTTTATGTCCGGCAATATTTGTCGGTGCGGAACGTATACCCGTATCAAAAAAGCCATCCAACAAGCAGCAGCCTCGAAATAAGATGAAAAAGACCGAATCAAATTACAGCAGACGCTCGTTTTTAAAAGTGTCATCCTTATCAGGCGGAGGCTTCATGTTAGGAATTTCCTGGTTTGCATCAGCGAAGTCGGAGGAAACCTTGAAGGCACTGCATGCGGAACCTACGTGGGAGCAATTAACGAGTTATATTAAAATCACCCCAGACAATGTGGTGAAGATATTTTCCCCCAATCCTGAATTTGGCCAAAACGTCATGACCTCCCTTCCGATGCTGATCGCAGAGGAATTGGATGTTGACTTCAAGGCGGTGCAGGTGGAGCAGGCGAATTACAGTTTGGCCTTATACAATCGCCAATTTACCGGCGGAAGTCAGTCGATTCGTCAAGCATGGAAATTATTGCGAACCGCGGGAGCTTCTGCGCGTCAAATGATTTTGACTGCTGCGAGTCAGGAGTGGAATGTGCCGGTTGCAGAATTAACGACAGCGAATGGAATGGTCATGAATTCTTTCAGCGGGAAGTCGGCGACTTATGGATCCTTTGCCACGGCAGCATCGAAATTGCCCATTCCGAAAGACTTTGTTTTAAAGGGGAATAAAAACTTCAAACTATTAGGTACGCCACAAAAAAACGTGGAGGGGCCAAAGATTGTGAGGGGCGAAGCCTTATTTGGGATGGATTACCAAGTGCCTGGTATGCTCATTGCGATGACAGAGCGCCCACCTGCTTTTGGGATGCGCTTGAAGTCTTTTGATGCGACAGTGGCGAAGAAAATGCCTGGCATTGTGGATATATTCTCGATTCAGGTATATGAGCCTACGCAGAAATTGGCCATGTTTGATACACGTTCCTTCAATGAGGTAATTGCCGTGGTAGGAAAGAATACCTGGGACGTGATGAATGCGCGCAAGGCGCTGAAAGTGGTTTGGGAAAATGCGCCAGAGACCAAGGAATTGGGAGCGGGCGGTCGTGATACGATCGTGCCAGCGGGTTTGGAAAGCACCAAGAAGCATTATGCCGACATGCTCGAAATGGATAAAAAACCGGGCCGTGTGGAGCGCAAGGATGGTGATCCAGAGAAGGCCTTTGCGGAGGCGAAGCATGTGATCGAGCGGACTTATAAAGCACCGTTTTTAGCGCATAATATTATGGAGCCCACGAATACTTTTGCGCATGTGCAGGGAGATAAGGTTCGTATTTTAGGCCCGATTCAAGGACCCGATATGGTGGCGAATACGGTAGCTGCGCGTTTAGGAATTCCAAAGGAAAACATTGAGATTGAGTTGGCCCGTATGGGTGGCGGCTTTGGCCGTCGGGCTTATGGCCACTACATGGTGGAAGCTGTTTTGATTTCGAAGCAAACGAAGGCGCCGATTAAATTGATTTATTCACGGGAAGATGATGTGAGTGGGGGGATTTACCGACCAACTTACCAAATGACCTATCGTGCGGCGTTCGATGAGAACAAACGATTAACAGCCATGCACATCAAGGGCGGAGGCGTTCCTGAATCGCCATTGCATGCGAATCGTTTTCCTGCAGGGGCCCTGGATAATTATGTAGCGGAGAGCTGGTCTATCCCTTCGAATGTGACCATTGGAGCCTTCCGTGCTCCGCGTTCAAATTTCAATGCGGCGGCTGAGCAGTCGTTTTTGGATGAGATTTCGGAGTATATGGGCAAGGATCCGATAGCGTTCCGTTTGGAACTATTGCAGCGTGCCAAAGACAATCCAGTAGGCAAAAGCAACGATTATGATGCAGCGCGTTACATGGGTGTGTTGGAGTTAGTACGTGATAAATCAGGCTGGGGAAAACCGGAAAATGCAACGAAGAAACGTGGTGTTTCAGCGTATTTCTGTCATAATTCTTATGCGGCACAGGTAATCGATTTACGCGTGAAAGACGGACAGGTGATTGTGGATCAGGTAACATCGGCCTTGGACTGCGGTGTGGTCGTGAATCCAGAAGGCGCGAAAAATATGGCGGAGGGTGCGGCGATTGATGGTATCGGAAACGCCTTGTTTGGCCAATTGACTTTAACGGATGGTCAAACGGATCAGAAGAATTTTGATACTTACCGCATGATTCGTCACAACGAAGCGCCGAAGAAGATCGATGTGCATTTTGTACAAAATGAGGTTGACCCTACTGGATTAGGTGAGCCTCCATTTCCTCCAATTTTTGGGGCTGTGGCGAATGCCTTGTATAAGGCGACGGGGAAGCGTTTTTACCAACAGCCTTTTCAGCCGCAGTTGGAGGGATAATGATTTTATGTCGGACTCTATGGAAACTATAACTTAATATCTTCCGGCTTTATGTGTTGGATTTTGCCGTCGCGATAGACAACGAGGTCTTGGCCTGTTTTCTTTTTTAATTCGACCAAATAAGTGGGAATTTTAGATATTCCTTTCATGATGCGATCAAAATCATCATTGGGAGAAATTACGAGCTTTTTTTTAGGTGCTGCCATGTTGAAGGGTTGTTTATTTTGATTGGTTGACTCAATCGTTTACTTGCAATAAGGTCTAGAACAGCATTTGATGAGTCAAATATCATGAAATTGTCTACGATGGGCAAATATATTTTGAATAAATTTTGTAGCCCGCCAGCATAGCGTCTTTTAATCACGTCAGCAGGAATATAGTGGCCACCACTTTTTACTCTAGAAGTTACGCGCTCCAAAGCTAAATCAACCGAATTGAGCCAAAAGAACAATAATGTAACAATATATCCACTTTTTTGGGCTTGCAGAATAATGTTTTTGTATGACTTCGCGGCGAGCGTAGTTTCGAAGCAGAACGTTTTTTCTGCTTCAATCAAGTTTTGGATTTCTGAAAGCATAATTCTTCCCGCTAGTATAGCTACTGATTCAGGTTCAAAAGGAGAAATCAATTTTGCAATATCATCCGCATTGATGAACTCATTGCAATTTATCAGTTCTGGTAAGACCTTGAAGGATGCCGTTGTTTTCCCCGCTCCATTACAACCCGCCAAAATATACAATCGCTTGCTCATGGCATAAATCTACACCAATTTTCGGCATGTAAAAAGCCCTGAAATTAGATTATCAGTTTGTTGGTAAAATGACCTTTTTCATCAAAATATCTGTCTGCGCATCGTCCCCCAACTGGAAAATGTGTTGATCGAATTCCACAAAACCCTGCTTTTGGTAGAAGCGAATGGCACGTGGATTCTTTTCCCAAACCCCAAGCCAGATAAACGGGGCTTTGCGATGAAGTGCGATTGTTAAAGCATGTTCATAAAGTTTCACTCCAACCTCTTTTCCGTGGTATTCCTGTAGCACATAGATGCGCTCGATTTCCAGTGCTGCAGGGTCTTGTTTCTCACTTTGTGCGTCTCCTGTGTTCACCTTTAAATAGCCGAGCACCTTATCCTCTTTTTCCGCGAGGTAAAACTGCGAGTTTTCGTTTTCGAGTTCTGCGGTCAGTTTTTCGTCTGAAAACCCTTCCGTTAAATATCGGGCTAAATTTTCCGCGGTATTTCCCTCTGCGAATGTTTCCGTAAAGGTTTGTTGGCCAATGGATTGCAAGGCTGCTAGGTCGAGGAGAGAAGCTAAGTGGATGCGCATGAAGTTGTTCGGATATAACCTAAAACGGCCCAATTTTGGGCTATGCTTTGTTGATTTATCCCAAATTACTCGTTTTTTGGTTTATATCATCTCCCCGATTGACCGTTCAACGAAATATCAAGCTAAAGCTATCAAAAATTAGCGTAATTGCTTTCCTATGACAGCATCACGCAAAACTTCCCTAACAGCCGGTATTCTTTACCTGCTCACCTTCATCTCGATACCGACCTTGTCGCTCTATCACGAGATTCATCAAGCGAATTTTATCGTGAGTTCGGCCCCATCGAGCGATGTGGTGATGGGGGGTATTTTGGAATTGTTGATGGCTTTGTTTTGTATTGGGACGGCGATTGTTTTTTTTCCGGTATTGAAGAAACAAAATGAAACGCTGGCTTTGGGTTTTGTGGCCGCTAGGGTATTGGAGGCGTCCTTGATTTTTGTGGGAGTTGGAGCTTTATTAACGGTTTTGCAACTGCGCACCTTAGGTGCGGAGGCTACGGTATTCAGTCGTGGACTGGTCATGTTTTATGACCGTTTGTTTTTGATAAGCCAAAGTTTCATTCCCGCGGTCAATGGGCTAATTTTGGGAACGCTCTTATACCAAAGCCGACTAGTTCCTCGTATACTTCCGATCATCGGAATCATTGGGGCATTTACATTGGTGGCTGGCGATGTCGCGGTAATTTTTGGGCTATATGATCAACGTGATCCAGCGATTGCCATCACGGTTATTCCGATTGCATTGTGGGAGTTTTCGTTAGGCGTTTATTTAGTTGTGAAAGGATTTAAAGGAGTAAGCGAAAACTAAAATCAAGCTAAATTATTTTTAAAAGTTGTATTTTAAGTTAACTTTGTAGAGGCCTAACCATGAAACCCGTTCGAGAAATTATTTTCTTTGGCACTTATTTCTCTGATTTTTTTGAAGGACAAACGGAAAAAATTAAAGAGAAAATTGACTATGTTTTGTTTATTTTGGCTCACGTGAATCAAATACCCAACAAATTTCTAAAACATTTATCTGGGCATAAAGATTTATATGAAATTAGGGTTAGTTATGGGGGTAATATTTTTCGGATATTTTGTTTTTTCGATAAAGGAAATTTGATCGTGCTTTTGAATGGATATCAAAAGAAATCGGGAAAAACATCAATTAATGAAATTGAAAGAGCAAATAGGCTGATGAAGGAATATTTTAATCAATAGAAAAATGGAAAAGCTAACAACGCTTAATGATCATTACACAACTCGATACGGAGATGCGGGATCTGAAAAACGAACGGATTTTGAAATGCGGGCAAAGGCATTTTTGATTGGAGAATTGATAAAAGAAGAACGAAAAAATGCGCATCTGACGCAGGAGCAATTAGGTGAGAAAATAGGGGCAAACAAAAGCTTTATTTCTCGCATTGAAAATGGAAGAACTGATATTCAAATGTCAACCTTTTATCGTTTGATTGAATTTGGCCTGGGCAAAAAACTTGAATTAATTATCAGATAGGTTTATATGACAATCCCAATCTACCAAGTCGACGCCTTCAGTGATCAAAAGTTTAAGGGCAATCCCGCTGCCGTTTGTCCGCTAAACGCATGGTTGTCCGATGAGTTGATGCAAAACATTGCACAGGAAAATAATTTAGCAGAAACTGCATTTATTGTTCCGACCGGGCCTGGTTATGAAATTCGTTGGTTTACGCCCACCGTGGAAGTGGATTTATGTGGGCATGCTACCTTAGCCAGTGCGCATGTTGTGTTTCACGAAATGGGTCACCCAGGAGAACAAGTAAAATTTCATTCGCCACGCAGTGGCCCCTTAACCGTGAATAAAAGAGGCGACGAATTAGTCCTCGATTTCCCTTGTGATTCAATTGAAGAGGTTTCGCTCGAAGCCATTCATGCGATCGGACTTTCGCAAGCGCCAAGGACCGTTTTCAAAGGCAAAACAGACTACCTTTTTGTCTATGATACAGAGGCAGAAATTCGGGCAATTCAGCCCGCTTTTGAAGCCTTGAAAATTCATCCGGTTCGCGGAATTATTGTGACGGCACCTGGCGAAAAGGCAGATTTTGTTTCTCGATTTTTTGGCCCAGCTTGTGGTGTAAATGAGGATCCGGTGACGGGTTCGGCACATACAACATTGACGCCTTATTGGGCTGCGATTTTAGGAAAATCCACGATGACTGCTCTTCAATTATCCCAGAGAACGGGTTTGTTGACTTGCACGCTGAAAGGTGATCGAGTGGAGATAGCAGGGAAGAGTGTAATGTATTTGCGGGGGGAGATAAATGTATAATTAATTCACAATTGCCTTCGCAAAGTGTGAATTTCCCCAGTTCGCCACTTCATTTAAGACGGGTAAAAGGCTCATTCCAGCCCGAGTTAATTTGTATTCCACCCGAGGAGGTAATTCCTCATATTCCATGCGTTCAATCAGTCCCAATGATTCGAGATCTTTCAGCTCTTTGGAAAGAACTTTGTTTGAAATGGCGGGCATGAGTTGGTTTAATTTACCAAAGCGTATCGTTTTGTCTCCGATGCAACTTAAGATGATGGGCTTCCATTTTCCCCCGATGATGGACATGGTTCGAGTCACGGGGCATTGAAAAGGGTTATCG
>JACCEA011408974.1_pt1 | contig 20813 bp, 17 predicted proteins | sample 7449851 | NCBI WGS metagenome assembly JACCEA01 (sample SAMN15323453, study PRJNA562643) | freshwater metagenome | isolation source: river surface water | place: USA:Blue River Watershed | collected 2017-08-18 | reverse complement strand
TAAAACGTGCATTTAATAAAAGAAATTTGATTTTAGCTGAAATTGATGCTAAAACATTTGAATATGATAAGCATTTTCCAAATTCTCCAAAAGTAAAATTTTTTAGTGGTATAAACAGAAAATTAACAGTGGGTGATTTGCTGAATAAACAAGCGAGTGATTATAAAATGACTTACGATAAAGGTAATTTCTCGCCTGCAACTCTTGCTACTTATTCAAGCGTAATAAAATCATTAAATATTTTCTTTGCTGATATTTTGGCGGATGAATTATCTACGCTAAATATTAAAGCTTGGTTAGATCAACAAAGTTTAAGTAATATTACAAGTAGAGAAATAAGAAAAAGACTAGCAATGTTAAATGCTGTATTGGATGAAGCTAAATCGGATAAATTAATTAAAGTTAATCCGTTGAGTGAAATGAGCGAATTATCACTTAATAAACAAATAAATCGAGTATCCACAAAAAGCGATTATGTTGTTGAGCCGTTTACAGATGAAGAAAAAACATTGATAATTAATAACGCATCAGGACAAATAAAAAATTTAATACAATTCAACTTTTGGGCTGGTTTAAGAATTTCAGAATTAATGGCTTTGAAATGGTCAGACATTGATTTTGAAAGCGGAATTATTACAGTTGAAAGAGCGAGAGTAGCAGGAATAATTAAAGAAACAAAAACCAAGGCTGGAACGAGAAAAGTATTATTATTAAAACCTGCTAGGGAAGCATTAGAAAATCAATTAGAATATACCAAAGATAAAGATTTTATTTTTAATACTCCAAGGTCTAATAAAGAATTTAAATTCGGCTCTGCATTAAATAATCATTGGCAACGAGTTTTAAATAAAGCTGGCATTAAATATCGCAATCCTTATCAGATGAGACATACTTACGCATCAACTTTATTAAGCAACGGAGAAAACATTTTTTGGTTAGCAACTCAGATGGGGCATGAAAACACAAAAATGATAATTCAGCATTATGGAAAATGGCTCCCCCAAAATGCAAAAAACGGATACGATGTAAAAGGCGATTACGCATAAAATACTACACTGGCACTACACCCGACACCATCCCAAAGATTTTATTTAATTAAATCAGTGTGTTATCCGTGGGTGTCGCTAATCTCTTAATGTTGACATGTCGGGCAATAGAAGCTATTGCGTTGCCCAAGGCGTACTTCTTCAATTAAATTGTTACAGCTACGACAATTTTGTTTTGCTCGTCCATAAACATTATGGCTTTGTTGAAAATATCCAAGTTCACCTTGTGCATTTTTATAATCACGTAGGGAGCTTCCACCAGCTGCAATAGCTTCTTTAAGTACTTTTTGGATATTTTTTACCAGTAATTCGCTTTCAGACAGGCTTAAATCTTTGCCTTTACGTAGTGGACTAATTTTGCTTAAAAATAATGATTCACAGGCATAAATATTACCCACGCCAACTACAACATTATTATCCATAATTAATTGCTTGATCGGCGTGTTGCGGCTGCAGATTTTGCTGTGTAGATAATCACTGGTAAATTTGCCTTCAAGTGGCTCTGGTCCTAAATTGGCTAACATTGCGGTTTGCGATAAATCGGTGGTGTAAATTATGCAGCCAAAGCGACGCGGATCATTATAGCGAATAGTATAGTTATTACAAATGATGTCCACGTGATCATGCTTGAGTACATCGGGTGGTGTATCTTTATAGAGTGTTACACGTCCTGACATGCCCAGATGATAGATTATGTAACCATGTTCAAGATGGAAAATTAAATACTTTGCGCGACGAGTAATTGAAACAATTTTTTGATTTAACGCTTGATCTAATTCAGCTTGGTTTAGCGGGTAACGTAAGCGTGGGAAGCGAATAATCACTGATTTGATCGTTGAGCCAGTTAGTTCCTGTAAGCCATTTTTGACGGTTTCTACTTCAGGTAGTTCAGGCATATGAGCATTCCTTAATGATCTGATTGTAAGTTAAATTAGGTTTTATAGATACCCATTATACCAATTAATGGCAATATTAAAGGGTATATGTTTTAGTTTAATAATCATTAAATAGATGTTTGATTAATTTTGTTATTATTGATGTCTAAAAAAGAAAGTGAAATAAACTTAAGGTTTTATATTTGCTTTAGTTGAAAAATTTATGTTTGAAAGCATTATGTTGTTTTATTTAAATCGATTTGTGATACAACCGCACATTTGTATTTACGTATGTCTATAAGCTATTTATATGATTTTGGGTAAAATTATAGTTCTTATATAAAGACCATCTTATTTTATCAGTTACAATTATTCTATCAGTTTAGAAAGAAATATCATGAAGAAGCCTACTCTAGTAACTGTTTGTATTCTTGTTGTAATTGGTGCTGCTTGTTTTTCTAATTCTAAGCTTAAAGAAGCAATGTTTGGCACTAATAACGCTGTAAGTTCGAATAATGTATATTCTCCGAAAAACATAGATTTAAGCAAAATTAATTGGTTACAACGTTATCCACAATTAAAGGATATTCCAGCCAATAGCCAAACCGCAATGATAGATAAATTGCGTACTTCAGAGTCAATTTCTGCTTTGATTGGTCCAATTGATAATCCATATGGAGTACGTAATGATATCTTGGATGCAATTCTTACGATTGTACCTAAAGATAACCCGCAGATGTTGCAGGCAGCAATTAAATCTGAGTATTATTATAATTTAGCATATTTTTCTGGATCTAAAGAATCTAGGACTAAGTTTATAAGGATGGCAGTGCTTGCCCAGCACTGTATGTCTATATTGGATAATTCCTCTGATTTAAAATACTATAATAAGACAGAGCAGGAGGTGGTAAGACTATCCAGAAACAATGAACAGCGTATAGATTATACAAATGAAGTAGATGGTAGTACATTTGGATGGCAAACATTAGGCACAAATTTAGATGATCAAACTGAAAATGAATTATGTAAATCTGGGGAGTATTAAAACGAAATTACCGTTAATTGTAGCATAACAACACATCTATATTTACTTATGTCTATAAGTTATTTATATGATTTTGGATAAAATTATAGTTCTTATATGAAGACAATCTTATTTTATCAGTTACAATTATTCTATCAGTTTAGAAAGAAATGTCATGAAGAAACCTACGCTAGTAACTATTTGTATTCTTGTTGTAATTGGTGCTGCTTGTTTTTCTAATTCTAAGCTTAAAGAAGCAATGTTTGGAACTAATAACTCCGTAAGTTCGAATAATGTATATTCTCCAAAAAACATAGATTTAAGCAAAATTAATTGGTTACAACGTTATCCACAATTAAAGAATATTCCAGCCAATAGTCAAACCGCAATGATAGATAAATTGCGAACTTCAGAGTCAATTTCTGTTTTGATTGGTCCAATTGATAATCCATACGGTGTACGTAATGATATTTTGGATGCAATTCTTACGATTGTACCCAAAGATAATCCGCAAATGTTGCAGGCAGCAATTAAAGAAGCTTATTATGATAATTTGTCTATTTATTCCAAATCAGATAAGGACAAACTCTTCTATGTTCGTAAATCGTCGCTTTCAATGAATTGCTTGTTTAAATATGATGTGTCTGTCAATAATAAATTTGCAAATAAAGTTGCTCATAGTATTGGAGATGATATGAGAAATACTGATGTGCGTGATGAATTAATACATCATTTAGAAACGACGGTATTTGCTTGGCAAATGGTCGGTACGGGGTTAGATGATCAAACTGAAGATGAGTTATGTCAATTAGGAGAATATTAAAATGAAAGCATTATTATTGATTAAATATTTGGTGATAATGATTTTAATTTCAGTTAAATTTAGCTATGCAGTACAAAGTCAGCTACCAACTTTATATGTTTTACACATAAATGGGATTAATACTACACTAAATGAAGCTCAGATAAATCTTAGGAATCTTAAAGAGGTTAGCCAAATGACCTCAACTGGTAAGTATTTAAAATGGAACGTAGTTTATAACCCAACTGCTGATGAAAAAACTACCTCCAGTACAATAAAAGCAGGCATTAATTTATTAGATAACATTATTGATGTCGGCCTACAAAAGAATAATGAATTCAGTTTAAAAAATATTACTAAGGAGAAGTATGTTAATGCTTATATTCTTGCAAATAATGTGAATGGTAATATGGACAAGGTTGATTATAAGCAATTACAAGCACAATTGATGCCACACTACCGAGAGTTAATTAAAAAATATGGTGGTGATAACACTGACGCAGTTATAAATGAGTTTCATAAAAAGGTACCACCACAATTTTCAGGTGTTGTGCAGCTATTAGATGACGGTATAGATAGCGGTCAATATGATTATAGCCATACACCGAGTTCAGTGTTATTAATTCCACATAGTCAAGGAAATCTTTATGCCAATTCTTTATATAAATATCTGACTGATACGGAAAATTTTAATCCAAAGCATATTGCAATATTTGGTATTGCATCACCAGCAGGAAGTAATTTTGGTGATTGGCCTGTAAGTGACAAAAGTAAAAGCTTATTTAATCAGAACGATAGTTATTATATGATTAAAGACAATCTCCATAGTCCGGCTACTTCATATGTTACCAGTTGTAGTGATATAGTTATCAACTCACTGAGGAGCATTGATCCAAGTAATCAATTAGCACCTAGAGTTCTTAATTATCTTTGGCCAAATGGTGTTTTTGAGCAACCTGGTATTTTGAGCTGTAATCAGGATTCAAATGTTGATACTGATGACATTCTTCACCACAACCTGATTCAATATTATTTAACAATTCCTGAGTTTAAAACACAAATTGTAACTATGATAAATTATTTTGCATATCAATTGAACTTTTATTTATTTAATGATTTAGTCAGTAACATGACGCCACGTAATCCTAAATTTAATGTCTACTCACAATCATTAGCTGCTGTAATCGGTTTTACAAATCATGATTTACAGAGCTTGACGGATAATAAAGGTAATGTTATTTGGAGTAAAGACCATACAAATAAACAATTATTGACTTTGCAAACCCCAGTTTTAGACAGTATTGTAGAGTCTGGAAACGTTGTTTTTAATTCTGGTGATATGACAGATTGGGATAAGCAGTTTAAATTTTATTTAATTCATTTTGCTGCATTGCCAAATAAAAATACTACAAACACAGGTTTTGATCCAAATTCAAGTTTCTATATAGTTGAAGATGTAAATCAAATTAATGAAGAATATTATCCATTGCATGTTTACCCTGATGAGTATATTAAATATAATTCTTTAAATAGGCAAGATAATATTTGTACATACTTTCAATATACTTATGATTATGGGAAATCTACATTTGGCGAATACTTTTATGGTGTTTATAAATATTTGCGTACATGGAGTCCATGGTTAACTGATAGTGTAATGTCTTGTATTTATTCTAGCCCCGAGTTATTATTGAGGAAAAAATATTTAATTGATGCACAATTTCAGCGTCAGGCTTTATAAATTGGTATAGTGAAATTTAGTTTATTAAAATAGATCAGCTTAGAATTACTTATTCAAGCTGATCTATTTTTTATTTAATAATTAAAATTATAATGTAAGTCAAATTTGTTGAAATTGTAAAATTAGTAATTCTCTAGACGATTGGTGGTAAAATCGCATGATTGAAATAATATCTATACAGCATTATAGGGTGTGACGATGAAGAAAATTATTGGCGCGTTAGCGTTAGCAACTGGTTTATTTGCCTGTGCAAGTAACTCAGTCAAATATAATCAAAGCCAATTTCGTAGTGAAAATTATCAGCGTGAAATGACTAATTCTATTGAATACGCAGATAGCTTTGTCGATTTTGATCAGCGTCATATCCCACAAGCTAGTTTGGATGCAACCGATTTTGCAGTATTATTAAGTGCCGATGTTTCATATAATCAAAATGCTTATGCCCAAGCAGCAGGTAAGTATTATTATTTGGCAAATAAATATCATGACCCACGTTTAATTTATAAAGCAATTGTTTGCTTTGAACATAGCAGTGTAACTGCAGGCGATTATGCTAAATTGAATTCTTTGATAGCACAATTACTTATAGCCGCACCTGATTCAAACACCGCTCACTTATTTGGGATTAGTGTTGAATTGGATAAAAATGATTTGGTTGCTGCCAAAGCAGATCTTAATGCCGTTGTTCAAGCTGATCCAGCTCAAGTACGTTCGGTTTTACTTTTTTTAAGTACGATAGTTAGCTCCCATCTTACTCGTGAAATTCCGGCTAGTTTTGAACCATTTGCTGCGTATGTTGCCAAAAAATATTCAAGTTATCCCGAGGCGCAATTATTTGCAAGTGTGATTTATAGTATTACGGGTAATCAAGAGGGCTTATTTAGTAATTTGGATATAATTAGCTCGAATTATCCAAATTGGGAAATTCCTGTTTATTGGTCAGCGAGTATTCTTGCGAAAAAAAATAATTTAAGTTTATTGACTGCCATGACAAATCATGAAATGCAAAAAACGACCAAGCCAAGTAGCACATTGCAGAATTTATATATTTCTAATTTAATACAAAATAATGAATTCTCTGTAGCTAATCAATATATTGAATCATCTCTAGGCTCGACACCTACAGATGGCAATATGTTAATTAACAATGCAATCGTCCAGTATAAACTGGGACATAATTCTCAGGCTGCTAATGCATTATTGCAGGCAGAATCTCAAGGTGTAAATTTAGATGGGACAGTTTATTTGTCGTTGGCAACCTTATATGATTTAAATGGTCAAGCTGAGAGCGCATTGGAATATTATAAAAAAGCTGGAAGCATGAATCCAATTTTGGCTAGTGCGACTAACCTAGGTATTTTACGGAACTATTTTGATTTAAATAAAATTCAGGCGGCAAATGATTACATTAATAATATGGCGAAGGTTTCGCAATTAACACCTCGTGAAACAAGTTTGTTGAAGCTATCTTTATATAGTGAAATGGGGCGTAATGATTTGGCATATCAATTAGTTGCAGAGAAAATTCATCTTTACCCTAATGATAAAGCGTTTCTGTATTTTTATGCTTCTTTATCTGGCATGACCGGTAGAACCTCGCAAGCAATTCAAGCTTATAAAAAATATATTAAAATTAATCCAAGTGATTCGGCAGGTTATAATGATTTGGGATTTACCTTAGCTGATAAAACTTCGCAGTATGTGTTGGCATACAAATATGCGCAAAAAGCTTATTCAATGTCGCCGAATGATTTTGCGGTTTTAGATACTTTGGGTTGGGTGAACTTCAAATTAAAGAAATATTCTGAAGCTGAAAGTTATATTTATGCTGCATATAGACAAACTCAAGATTCTGATACTGCTATGCATTTGAAACAAGTTTATTTAGCTCAGGGCAAGATTGAGCAGGCAAATAAAGTTATCTTAATTTCACCCAAATTACAGCAGATGCAATTCGAACAAACTTTGGCAGATCAAGCAATGTTAATTTTGATGTATTATCAATTTGGATTGGATTTGGCGCAATGAGAAATTTCTCTTGGATGCTTCTGTTGGCGTGTTTAAGTTTAAGTGGTTGTGCTAGCTGGTATGATGCTCAAGTTGATAAACCTGCCGAATATCATCAGCCGTTGCAGATTGATGAAGATTATGATATCAGTGGACGTTTTTCGATTGTAACTCCGCAAAAAGATTATTATGGTAATTTTAATTGGCAACGTGAATCTGGTGAAGATGAGTTAGCATTTATGTCCCCGCTTGGCAATACGGTTGCACGAATTGTAGTTGAAAGTGGGGTTGCGACTCTAACGACAGGTGGAGAAAGTTATTCTGGGCATAATTTGGATCAAATGATGCAGGAGCAGCTAGGGTTTAGTTTACCAATTAATTATTTACATTATTGGTTGCAGGGGATTCCTTTACCACAATATCCAGTACAAAATCGCCTTAATTCTGGCTTTAGTCAACTTAACTGGAAAGTTGAATATCTAAGTTGGCAAGATACGAATCATCCACAAATTGTTCAGGTAAGTAATACTAATTTACGAATTAAATTAATTATTATGTGGCCAGAATCAGAGTCTTCATTATAAAATAAATTTTAGAAAAAGTAAAAGTAAATGAATTTTAAACAAATTGATTTTGATCGTGAGCTAATCGAACGTTGTCAAACTAATGCTCCACGTTATACGTCTTATCCAACTGCGGATCGCTTTAGCCTTGAATTTGGAATCCTTGAGCAGTTAAACCAAATTCGTCAAGTTTTTACCTCAGAATTTAATCAGCCTGTTTCATTGTATATTCATATTCCATTTTGTAATACATTGTGTCTGTACTGTGGGTGTAATAAAATTATTACCAATAATCGTGGCAAAATTACCGAATATTTGGTTTATTTAGCTAAGGAATTTGCTTTATATCAGCAATTAATTGGTAAAAAATTACCTGTAGTACAGCTGCATTTTGGTGGTGGCTCGCCATCATGGTTGTCAATTGCTGAAGTTAATCAGGTTATGAATTTAGTCCGTGAGTATTTTATTCTAGATAATGCAGAAGAAATTGCGATGGAATTGGACCCGCGCCACGTCACTGATGAATTTATGGTGGCACTTCGTAATGAAGGTTTCAATCGAGTGTCATTGGGTGTTCAAGATTTTGATCCAGCAGTGCAAAAGGCGGTGAATCGAATTCAACCACTAGCAGATACTCAGCGAGTTTTGGATCAGGCTGCCAAATTAGGTTTTAAATCAACAAGCATCGATTTGATTTATGGCTTGCCGTTACAGACTTTGGAGAGCTATCGCCATACCATGGATATTGTGATTAATCAATTGAAGCCAGCTCGAATTGCGCTATTTAATTATGCACATTTGCCAAGTATTTTTATGCCACAAACTAGAATTAATGAAGCAGATTTGCCAAGTGCCGATGAAAAATTAAATATTTTGCAAATGTGTGTTGAGCGTTTGGCTGAGGCTGGATATGTTTTAATTGGTATGGATCATTTTGCGCGCCCAGATGATGAGTTAGCGTTAGCTTTAAATGATAATACTTTGCAGCGTAACTTTCAGGGTTATTCAACTTTTGCCGATACTAATATGTTGGCATTTGGCGTTTCTTCAATTGGATTTATTGGAAATAGCTATTATCAAAGTGCCAAAGATTTAGATAGTTATTATAATTTCTTGGATGCAAATCAATTACCAATTTTACGCGGTTTGTTATTAACTCCAGATGATGTATTACGTCGTGAAATAATTCAGCAGATTATGTGCCAATTTGAATTAAACTATGCTGTCGTAGCTGAGAAATATCAGCTCGACTTTGCTAGTTATTTTGCAGCAGAATTAGCCGAATTACCAGATTTGGCACAACTTGGCTTGATTAGTCTAAATGAATATGGTTTTCAGGTTAGTAATAAAGGACGTTTTTTGATTCGAAACGTAGCTAAAGTTTTTGATAAATATTTACGCGCGAATCAAGATATAAAACGCTACTCTAAGGTTATTTAATAAATCATGACAAGTAAATTTCAATCGCTATATTCTCAATTACGAAAAGCGATTCAGACTGGTCTATATCCAGTTGGCAGCAAGCTTCCTTCAGAAAATGAGTTTTGCGCTCAATTTGGCGTAAGTCGTGGAACCTTACGTAAAGCGTTAGAATTGTTAGCTGAAGATGGTCTTATTCATAGCTTGCATGGTAAGGGTGTCTATGTTCTTGATCCTAAGCAAATTGATTTTTCTTTGAGTAGTTTAGTTAGTTTTGCTGAAGCGGCACAGCTTAATCAGCTTAATTTTGTAACCGAGGTCAACCTGTTTAAAACTATTAAAGCTGATGGGGATATTTTAAGATTGAGCGGATTTCAATCGACTCAATCTTTATATCAGATCCAGCGTACGCGTAAACTTGATACTGAACGAATTATTTTGGATCTAAATTATTTTAGCTCTGATTTAATTCCTCGTTTAACTCATGAAATTGTTACTGATTCAATCTATAAGCATATTGAAAATACCTTGAATTTAAAAATTGGCTTTGCTAGGCGAACTATTCAGGTTGAAGCGGTTAATGAATTAGATCAGCAATTTTTAGATCTACATGATTTTAATCTAGTTGTAGTTGTGCGTAATTGGGTACATTTGCAAGATGGGCAATTATTTGAATATACTGAATCACGTCATCGCCCAGATCGTTTTGTCTTTACTGAGTTTGTGCGTCGGCGTTAGATAAATGGAGTTGGAGTAAAAATGTTGAGTCAGGATGTGATCAATAATGCTTTAATTTTATGGGAATATCATTATCGGGTTGACTCCTTTGATCTGCCTAGTGATGTTGAGCGGGTCATTTTAGGCTTAGGGAGCTACGATTTAGCGGTGGCAGAACATTGTGCCGATTTATATTTACAAGGTTATGCTTCTAAAATTATTTTTAGCGGTAAAGATGGTAATTGGACTACTGGTCGGTGGCAAAAAACCGAAGCGGAAATCTTTTGTGATCGTGCCTTAGTAAAACTAGTTCCAAACCGTGACATTTTATTGGAAAAATGTGCAACCAATTTAGGTGAAAATATTTTATATTCACGTGTCATGATTGAGAAATTATTACCGAAAGTTAGTGAAGTTATTGTGGTAACCAAGCCAAATACCACGCGGCGAGCTTATGCAACATTTATGGCAAATTGGTCTGAAATGCCAGTGATGCTTTCGGCTCCAAAGCGTAAATTGACAGATGTCGTTGAGGGTTACTCGCTAGAAAATCTTGTTCATGAATTAGTTGGCGATGTGCAAAGAATTATTAATTATCCAGCAAAAGGTTTTCAAATTGCACAAGATATTCCTGATGCAGTCATGCAAGCTTTTGAATACCTGTACCAGCTTGGCTATCGTCAGCATTGTCAATAGTTTATCGCTACGCTAGATTAGCCACCTTTAAAAGACAACAATTTATTCCTATCTTTATTATCAAATTAATTAAATCTTAATCTGTGTATTTTTAAAACATTAGTAACAGTGATATTAGTTTATAGCATAGCATCCTGATTTTGTTTAATCATCGTGATTATTTCTGTTGTTGTAGCTTAGTTTTATTTTAAAATCAACGAGTGAATCAGAATTTTAGCCGATATTATTCAACTTGTTTAGACAAGTGTTGACTCTGATATGATTATAAGCTATAATTCAGTTCTAATAGACATTATTATTAATTTATTTAGGGAAACAGATTATGACCATCGATCACGGGGTACAAGAAGAGCTGATTCAGCAAATTATTGCTGGGGTTGGTGGTAAGAAGAATATTAAATTAGTTACGCATTGTGTAACGCGCCTACGCTTTATTCTTCATGACGAATCCTTAGTTAATAAATCTTTAATTGAGAGCTTGGACCTAGTCAAAGGTACTTTTTTAATCAACGGGCAATTTCAAATTATTATAGGCCAAGGTAAGGTTGATAGTGTTCATGATGCCCTTATTGCGTATGCTGGTTTGAATCAAAGTAGCGGTAATGCTGTAGCTACAGCGGCAGAGCAACAGATGAACTTAATTCAGCGTATGGTTAAGTTATTGGCGGATATTTTTATTCCATTATTGCCAGCCATTGTGACTGCTGGTTTGTTGATGGGTTTAAATAATTTATTGACAGAAAAAATCTTTGCTAACCATCATTCTCTAGTCGATATGTTTCCTCAGTTTGCCGCAATTGCCAGCATTATTCAATTAATTGCTAGTACAGCATTCGTGTTTCTACCTGGTTTGGTTGGATGGTCATCAGTAAAAAGATTTGGTGGGAATCCATTATTAGGAATTGTGCTGGGATTAATGCTAATTCATCCAGATTTACTTAATGCTTGGGGCTATGCTGCAGCTAAATTAAAAGGTGATATTCCAGCTTGGCACCTATTTGGTTTAACAATTGAAAAAGTTGGTTACCAGGGGCAGGTTTTGCCAGTGTTAGTTGCTGCGTACGTTATGGTTAAAATCGAGTCATGGCTAAATAAATGTATTCCAGATGCATTTAAACTGCTTATTGTTGCACCAGTTACGTTGTTAGTTACTGGTTTTTTAGCCTTTATTGTCATTGGACCAATAACTTTTGCACTGGCAAATGGTTTAACTTTTGGTTTAGTTTTTATTTTTACTAAATTTGCTTTGGTTGGTGGTTTAGTGTTTGGAGCATTGTATGCACCAATTGTGATTACAGGAATGCATCAATCATTTTTGGCAATTGATTTTCAATTAATTGCTAGTACTGGTGGTGCTTTAATTTGGCCGATGGTTGCGTTATCTAACATCGCACAGGGTTCTGCAACTTTGGCTATGATGGTAATTGCACCAGATGAAAAGATTAAAGGTTTAGCTTTAACGTCGGCAATTTCAGCCTATTTGGGAATTACTGAACCTGCAATGTTTGGAGTTAATTTACGCTTTAAAGTACCTTTCTTTTGCGCTATTGTTGGTGCTGCGCTTGGTTCAGCTTTAATTGCCGTAAATCATGTCACGGCATCTGCAATTGGCGTCGGTGGATTGCCAGCATTTTTGACAATTTTTCCAAAATATTGGTTAGTGTATTTTATGGCAATGGCAATCGTAGTTGTTATTCCATTTTTATTAACCTTGATTTTTGCTAAAAAAATTAAATGGACTGGAAGCTAAGATGATGCAAGAATGGTGGAAGCAAGCTGTAGTTTATCAAATTTATCCCAAAAGCTTTATGGATAGTGATGGTGATGGTTATGGTGATATTAATGGAATCATTAGTAAGTTGGATTATTTGTCAAATTTAGGTGTTGATGTATTATGGTTAACACCGATTTATCCATCACCAGAAAAAGATAATGGTTATGATATTAGTGATTATTATGGCATTAATCCACGTTATGGAACTCTCGCACAATTTGAAGAGCTTTTATTGCAAGTTCATCGGCGTGGAATGAAATTAATCATGGATATTGTGGTGAATCACACTTCTACCGAACACGAATGGTTTAAAAAAGCAATGAGTGGTATTGATAGTCCGTATCATGACTTTTATATTTGGCGTGAGCCTAATGGTGAAAACCCACCGAATAATTGGCTTTCTAAATTTGGTGGTTCGGCATGGGAGTTTTGTCCATCTGTAGGCAAATACTATCTGCACTTATTTGATGTCAGTCAGGCAGATTTAAATTGGGAAAATTTGGCGGTACGTACAGAAATTTATGCCATGATGCGCTATTGGTTAGCAATGGGTGTTGATGGTTTTCGTTTGGATGTGATTAATTTAATTTCTAAACAGCAAGATTTTCTCGATGATAGTTTGTTAAATGCCACAGCTGATGGGCGTAAATTTTATACTGATGGTCCGCGCATTCATGAATATTTGCAGGAAATGAATCGAGAGGTATTTAGCTTGCGAGATGGTTTGCTAACCGTTGGTGAAATGTCATCTACTACTTTGGCAAATTGTATACTGTACACAAACCCAATGCGCAAAGAATTGGACATGGTTTTTAATTTTCATCATTTAAAAGTTGATTATATGAATGGAAATAAATGGAGTTTGAGTAAATTTGATTTTATTCAGTTAAAGCAACTATTTAATACTTGGCAATTGGGTATGCAAGCAGGTGGTGGTTGGAATGCTTTATTTTGGTCAAATCATGATCAGCCGCGTGCGTTATCACGTTTTGGTGATCCAGTTAATTATCCATATGAGTCGGCAAGTATGTTAGCAACTGCAATTCAATTAATGCAAGGTACGCCATATATTTATCAGGGTGAAGAAATTGGTATGATTAATCCAGAGTTTACACGCTTAGAACAATATCGCGATGTAGAGTCAATTAATGCCGCTAAAACTTTGCTTGAGCAAGATTTTACTGATGATGAAATTATTGCAATTTTACAGGCTAAATCACGTGATAATGCGCGTACACCAATGCAATGGAGTGATGCTCCACAATCTGGTTTTACGACTGGTATTCCATGGGTTGAACTAGCTGCAAATTATTTGGATTTAAATGCAGCACAAGCTATAAGTGATCCTAATTCGATTTATTACTATTATCGTAAATTAAATCAATTAAGAAAATCATATCCAGTAATAATTAACGGTGAATACAAAATGTATTTGCCTGATGACCAACAATTATATGTTTACACGCGCAGTTTGTCTGATGAAACAATTTTAGTGATAAATAATTTTTATGCGACTACTTATGAGTTTATTGCACCAGTAGAATTACAAAAATATGAGTTTTATGAATGTCTGATGAATAATTATTTACAACTACCAAGCGAGTGGCAAAGCTTTATTATGCAACCATATCAGTCTGTTGTGCTACATTTGAAAGTTGTATTATAGAAAATCATGATTTTAAATCTGAAGCTAGGTTGATTAAGCATACTTATTTATTCAATTGCATTGTATAATAATTACCGATAATTTAAGTTAAATTTATTTTATGCTGCCATGGCATATTTTAAAGATAGATTTTAGTTAAATTATACATAAAATAGCTCAAGAGATGTTAATAACATCCAATTTTTGTAAGGGTTTATCGGAATGAAGATTTTAGTAATTGGCGGCACTGGTACGGTTGGTAGCGCTATTGTTAAAGAGTTATCTGTGCGTCATGATGTGGTGGTTGCTGGTTTAACTAGTGGCGATATTCAGGTTGATATTACGGATATGGATTCAATTAAAGCCATGTATCAGCAAATTGATAATCTAGATAGTATAGTTATTGCTTCTGGAAGTGTACATTTTGGTGCTTTAACTGAAATGAGTGCAGAATTGTACCAAAAGGGATTACAAAGTAAATTAATGGGGCAGGTAAATGTGGTGTTAGAAGGTATTAAGCATCTAAATGACCGTGGTTCTTTTACTTTAACGAGTGGGATTTTAAACCGTGAACCAATTAACTTAGGTAGTAGTGCAGCTATGGTTAATGGCGCACTTGATGGGTTCGTTAAACATGCTGCAATTGAATTACCACGTGGCTTACGTATTAATATTGTTAGTCCAACTGTGATTACAGAAGCGTTAGCTGGATATGCACCTTTTTTTAGAGGGTTCAAATCTGTATCGGCCGCGGATGCTGCACTTGCATATAGTAAAAGTGTAGAAGCCCTGCATACTGGTCAAGTTTATATTGTTTAACTATTTAGAAAATATTAGAAATGAAATTTAAAAATTTATGTTTATTGACTGCATTGAGCGCGACACTTTTAACCGCTTGTAATGGTGGTGCATCATCATCACCTGCATTAGTCCCTGACTCAACACCTACGCCAGATCCAACGCCTACACCAACTTTTTGTGAATTAAATGTAGCCAATTTCTCAGCAGTTTCCAATTTAAGCCTTGGAACGTATCCGTTTGATTATACTTGGGGTCCAGCTTTGGCGGTGTTACCATTCCCTAGTGACTTAAGTTCATGCCAGAGCAGCGCAACATGGAATCAAGCTCGAATATTAGGTGCTGCAGCATATTGGATAGGTCAAAAGGTAAATTATTGTCATCACCATGTGCCAACTTGGTATCCAGAATACATGTTAGATGGAACAACACCAAATCCATATGCTAAAGCAGCTTTTGAATCATGCAGTAGTAGCAATGATATCATGCCTCCGATACCAGCTGAAAGTGCAATTCGCTGGAATTATTCTGGTGTCGGGACTGAAACAGCCGCTTTATGGAGAAATAATAATACTTCTAGTTTATATCAAACAGGAAATTATGGTTATGGTTTAGATTGTAGTGATTATACGAAATTAGTTTATTCATATGCGGAATCAATTATTTTTAACAGCCAAATTAACACACAGGCCGGTCAAACAACAGCTAATCCTAATCAAACTACTTTAGCACCAAATATGCCCGGGTTTATCGATGGTCCTACTCTTAGTTCAAATGGAAAAGCAGGAGCATTGGTGTGTGCTGATGGAACAACAGCACCATTAACTGGTGCTACGAATACTAGTTGTAATGCACATGGTGGTTATATTTCAGTATTTGAAAGCAATGGAACTTATAATGCCAATGGTGTTACCGATGCCATGTTAAATAATCTACAAGCTGGAGATTTATTGTATATAGCTGGTTCTGCATATGATTCTGCAACACCGTTGGCAATTAATCCTAATGTGACGCACGTAGTTATGTGGACAGGTCAAAAAATCGGTAGTAGCTTACTTGTAGCAGAGAGTCAGATTGCACCAGAAACAGACATCGATAGCTGGGGTTATCATCATGGTGAATGTAATAGCGGTTGGTGGACAGCAGCAAATAATATTGGTAATTGGATTATTACAGATAGCCATTATCAAGGTCCGGATTATCGCGCATTTACTTCTTGTTTCTATCGTAATCAGGTTTGGGGTGTGCGACGTGTATTAGGTGTCACAAACTAAGTATCTTATCAATACAAATGGCTGGTTTTTTAATCAGCCATTTTTTGGAGTTTAAAATTATGCAATTAAATATTTTAGGTGAGCCGCTTGAGGCATGTTGTTTTGAACCATTGACGGGCTGGATGCGTGATGGTTTTTGTGGTACATATGAAGGTGATGTTGGAATGCATCATGTCTGTATTAAAGTTGATGATGAGTTCTTACATTATAGTAAATCACAAGGTAATGATTTAACGACAGCCACGGAATACTTTCCTGGTTTAAAGGCTGGGGATAAATGGTGTTTATGTACCTTGCGTTGGTTGCAAGCATTTAATGCTGATATGGCTCCCAAAATTTATTTAAAGTCAACCAGTATTGATGTACTCCATCATATTCCACTGGTTATTTTGCAGCAGATGGCTTGCGATGTTTAATCTCAATCCGCGTTTTGCAGAATTAGGTTTGGAATTTTCCAGCCAAGTTAAACCAACACCATTAACTCAGGCACCTAAATTAGTGCATCTAAATTCAGAGTTATTGGCTGCAATTGGTTTGAATTCTCTTTCAGTACAGGATCTGTGCGATTTATTGAGCGCACGTTCTTCAGTTATGGACTATCCAGCGTTGGCTGCAGTTTATATGGGGCATCAATTTGGTCATGCTGTTCCGCGTCTAGGTGATGGTCGGGCGTTGTTGATTGCAGAGCATGAATTTGCGGGTAAAACTTGGGAGTTGCAATTAAAAGGTGCTGGTAAAACACCATATTCACGGGGTGGTGATGGACGTGCCGTATTACGTTCTACGATACGTGAGTATTTAGCTTCGCATTCTTTGGATAAGTTGGGCGTGCCAACCACTCAAGCTTTAGCCATGTTGTCTTCTCAGGATGAGGTTTATCGTGAGAAAGTTGAGTCTGCTGCGGTGGTTTTACGTGTTGCACCGAGCTTTTTACGTTTTGGTAATTTTGAATATTTTGCGAAACAGAAGAAGCCTGCTGAGCTTGAGAAATTAGTTCGTTTTGTATGTTGTAATTATTTTACAGAAATTGATCTCTCAAGTAATAATTATGTTTTGTACTTTTTGGAGCGTGTCATTCAATTAACTGCTGAAATGGTTGCGTATTGGCAGAGCATCGGCTTTGTACATGGAGTAATGAATACAGACAATATGTCTATCTTGGGATTAACTTTGGATTACGGTCCGTACGCTTTTATGGATCGTTATAACCCAGAGCAAATCTTCAATCATTCAGATAGTGAGGGGCGTTATACTTATGCCAATCAGCCAAATATTGCATGGTGGAATTTATATCGCTTGGCAGAAGCTTTAGTTGTGTTGCACCCTAATGCTGATGAGCTTCAGCAAATTTTAGCTAAATATGCGGAGTATTATAATCAGAAGTATGTGCAGTTGATGGGCGCTAAACTTGGTTTGGAAGAGTTTACGATTGATGACTTACCGTTCTTGGATGAGTTATTACAAATCATGCAAGCTGAAAAAATAGATTGGACCTACTTTTGGCGCAAATTAAGTTATGGCGCAAGTGGTCGTAGTCAGCTAAGTTTGGATTATCCTAGTTTACAGCTCGAGAATTGGTTTAATAAACTGGATGCATTTTACCAAGGTGATACAGTAAGTGAACAGCAACGGCAAAAGCAGATGCTGGCGATTAATCCTGCAATTGCTCTTCGTAGTCATTTAGTGCAATATGCGATTGATTGCGCCGAGTATGGTAATTATAGCGAAATTGAACGCTTGTTTAAAGCATTAGATCATCCGTTTGACGAATTAGCGGAATTTAGTACTTATTATCATATTGCGCCAGATTGGTCTGAACATATTGTGCTGAGTTGTTCATCTTAGAGTTTTTAATTAGTGTGTATGGAATTAATTCAGTAAAATTAGATCAAGATAAGAGATATTTAAGTATATTATCATGTAATTTATGTGAATTATCAAAATAAAAAATAACAGAAGGAGTTTATTATGTTTAAATCAGCTAGTCTTACTGATTTACAAAAAGCCGTTATCCTGAATCAAGCTACTGAAGCACCATTCAGTGGTGAATATGATAAAACAGAGATTGATGGTACTTATTTGTGCCGTAATTGTGGGGTAGCCTTATTTCGTGCCAGTAATAAATTTCAATCTTCGTGTGGCTGGCCAAGCTTTGATGCGGAAATATCTCATGCCGTTAAACAGGTTCCAGATAAAGATGGCCGACGTACTGAAATTGTTTGCAGTAATTGTCTAGGGCACCTTGGTCACGTTTTTCACGGTGAACAATTTACATCATTAAACACACGTCATTGTGTTAACGCGGCATCACTTGATTTTGTTAGAGATACACAGGTGCTTGAAACCGAAGAAATTATTTTGGCTGCAGGTTGTTTTTGGGGTGTTGAATATTACTTGGAAAAATTAGACGGAGTTTTGCTGACGCAAGTTGGCTATTGTGGTGGTGACTTAAAAAATCCCACATACAAACAGGTATGTACCAAATTAACTGGACATTTGGAAGTCGTGCGAATAATTTTTGATCGTAATAAGTTAGACCTGGAAGCAGTTCTAAAACGATTTTTTGAAATTCATGATCCAGAGCAAACTGATGGACAGGGCCCTGATCTTGGTAGTCAATATTTAAGTGTAATTTTTTATTACAATGAAGAGCAGAGGAAAGTTGCGGAATATGTAATAGAGTTATTGTTTACTAAAGGTTATAAAGTTGCGACAAAAGTATTATCAATGAAACCTTTTTGGATTGCTGAAGAGTATCACCGTGATTATTATAATAATCAAGGAACTTTGCCGTATTGTCATGGTTATACCAAGCGGTTTTAATTTCTATGAGCCTGCGTGAGCTAGTGTGAGCTTATAATACGTTGATTTATAAAGGTATAAATGTTAGTTGCAAAATTCTACAGCAAATAATAACTCATTCAAACGCATCAAAACTCAAATAAACACGTGTTTATTTTTTATGATATTATTACGTTATTAATAAATAAGGTAATAAAAATGACGACGAATAAACTTACCAACTCAGTAATTAAAAATGAATTTTTAAATAAGCCACAAGACAAAATAAGGCTTTATAAAGTACCAGCTATTAAAAATTTATATCTCAAAGTATCACAGAAGGGGCTATGTTCTTTTATCTTTAGATATCTAGATAAGAATACGAATAAAGAAACTACTATCATTCTTGGCTATTTTCCAAGTATGGCAATTGATGAGGCTAAGGCTAAGGCTATCAATATGCAATCAGAAAGAGATTCGGGGGAGGTTAATCCTAATTTGATAAAAAAGGTTGAATCTAACAAGAAAAAATATATAAATGACTTGCTTGATGAATATGTAAATAGTAAGGTTTTAAAATTTAAGCCAAAAACCCAACCAACGCAATTACATTCTGTTAAGCAAATTAGAGATGCACTTGGCGCTTTTCCAATTACTATTTTAACAGCAGAAATTATTAAAACTAGGTTATTGGATGGTTTTGAAAAAAGGGAGTGTTTTGCTCAAGCACGAAGACTAAAGTTAATCATGAATTGGATTATGAACTATGCTGAAGAACATGAATATGTTACTAAAAATCCTGTGAAGTTAATTAAAGAGGTATATTGGACACCTGAACATGCTCTAAAGAATAATAATTATCTAGATGAAGATAAATTAAAGCCATTATTAAAATCAATTTACTCTGATAATATTCCGAATAGAGTTAAGTATCAATTGCATCTGCTTTTGCTGTTGGGAATTAGAAGGGGTGAGTTTTTGAATTTGAAATTTGAAGATATTATCACGGATAAATCAACCAATCAGATGTGTATTAATATTAATCAGACTAAGGTAAATAGTATAAATGTACTACCATTATCTAAACAAGCCATCTTGTTATTGAATAAATTAGAAACTCATTCAAAAAATGGATACGTTGTGGTTACAGCTAAAGGTATATCGCCAAAATCTGAAAATTATTTTATTGATTTTTTAAATGAAATGTCAATTAATCTTGGTCAGTCTATTGAGAATAGGGTGACGCCACATGATTTTCGACGTGCCTTTGTAAATATAGCTAATGAGAGTGAGAAATTTTTACCACATGTAATAGAACTATGTGTTGGCTATGAGATCAGGTCTAAAGTCAGTAAACACTATTCTGTTAAACCAAGATACATTGAGTCAAAATATGGCGTGTTCAAATGGTGGGGAGATTTTGTCGATGAGTGTTTGGTAGACTTAGGTTTCAATTTAGAAAATATTTATAACTTAGATTGCTAATTATATAGATTATGTTGAAAGGAAACGTGAGTCCTCACTTTATTTATGCTTGAATTAAATGTTCAAGCTGAGACATTCTCTCTTGATCTTTAACAATTTGGAAATTAAAAAATAACGCCATCGTATACGATAATATTTTACGATTAATTCTACCTAGTAAACCATG
>JACCEA010842577.1_pt1 | contig 20815 bp, 14 predicted proteins | sample 7449851 | NCBI WGS metagenome assembly JACCEA01 (sample SAMN15323453, study PRJNA562643) | freshwater metagenome | isolation source: river surface water | place: USA:Blue River Watershed | collected 2017-08-18 | reverse complement strand
TTATAATAAAGCATGTCATGCAACAGGAAGAGGTGAAGTTTTAACACCAATTGCATTAGACTTATCCAACTATCAATTTTTGTTAGTGCACCCAGGTAAACATATTTCTACTGCATGGGCGTTTCAACAATTGACCCCAAATACAAAATCAGAAAGCATTCAATCGATTATTCAAAAACCTATGACCGAATGGAAGGAATTATTGATTAATGATTTTGAAGCCCCCGTCTTTAAAGCCGAGCCAACCCTGTCAATTATTAAAACACAGCTTTATCAATTAGGCGCAATTTATGCCAGCATGAGTGGTTCAGGAAGTTCTTTATTTGGCATCTTTCCAAAGGGTCATTTCGACCAAGCGCCTACAATTGAGCAAGCATTACGCATTGACTTAATATAAATTTTCAAACCAAAGTGGTATTGCGAACGTTCGTTATTAGAAATAATTTAACGATAACATTTGAAAATTATACATTTTCAAATGTTTAGTAATTATATTGAAAATTCTCTAGAAAAAATTTGATTTTTTTGTAATTTTCAAAAGATAGATTTTAAGTTACAACCATTAATAAAGCTTGTATGTCATTCCCACAACCATTTGGATTATACCAGCCCGATTTTGAACATGATGCCTGCGGGATTGGATTTGTTGCTCATATCAAAGGCATTAAAACGCACCAAAATATTGGTGATGCATTAACGATATTGGAAAATATGGAACACCGAGGGGCTAGTGGAAGTGAAGCCAATACTGGTGATGGTGCAGGGATTATGATTCAGATACCGCATGAATTTTTCTTTAACGAGCTTTTAGCACAAGGAATACATTTACCCAATTCAAAAGAATATGGTGTTGGATTTTTATTTTTCCCAACAGAAAAAGGGATTGCAGAAGAATGCAAAGCCATCTTTGAACGTGCTGCGGAAAAAGTTGGTGTCGAAATTATTGGCTATCGTAAAGTTCCAGTGAATAAAACCAATATTGGCAAAACTGCTTTGTCTGTTGAGCCTATCATGGAACAAGTATTTATCAAACGCCCAGATCACATAACAGATAACTTAGCTTTTGAACGCAAATTATTTATCTTAAAAAATTATGCTACAAATACCATTAACAATACCATTAAAAAAGAAGCAATCGGATTTTATATTGCATCACTATCTCAACATATAATTGTATATAAAGGACAATTGACAAGCCATCAAGTTCGTACCTACTTTACAGACTTAAGCCAAAAAACAGCAGTATCTGCATTTGGATTGGTGCACTCAAGATTTGCCACCAATACTTTCCCTTCTTGGAAATTAGCTCAACCATTTAGGTATATCGCTCACAATGGAGAAATCAATACTTTGCAAGGAAATTTAAATTGGTTGAGATCGGGAGAAGCAAGTTTTCTTTCTCCATATTTTAGCAAAGAAGAATTAGAAATGGTCTTACCGATTATCGCAAATGGACAATCTGATTCTGCCTGTTTAGACAATGTCATTGAACTATTAACTTTATCTGGAAGATCCCTACCACATGTCATGATGATGTTAATCCCAGAAGCCTGGGATGGCAATGATTTGATGGATCCAGCAAAAAAAGCATTCTATGAGTTTCATGCTGCTATCATGGAACCTTGGGATGGACCTGCATCTATTTCATTTACCAATGGACAAATTATTGGTGCTACATTAGACCGAAATGGATTAAGACCTTCTAGGTATTGTGTCACCAATGATGATAGAGTGATCATGGCATCAGAAACCGGTGTACTTCCAATTGACCCAGCAATCATCATTGAAAAAGGTAGATTACAGCCTGGGAAAATGTTTGTTGTGGATATGGAAGCTGGTAGAATTATAAGTGATACAGAACTAAAAAATACAATTTGCACTGCACAACCCTATTCAGATTGGTTGAACCAATACAAGATTCGATTAGAAGAACTTCCTGAACCAAGAATTCAATTTACACATCTCGAACAAGATCAAATCTTTAAATACCAAAAAGCATTTGGCTATAGCAAAGAAGACCTAGACTGGATCATCACTCCTATGGCTGTAGATGGTAAAGAGCCAATTGGCTCCATGGGAACAGATACGCCACTTGCCATTTTAAGTGATCAAGCACAACATTTGACAAGTTATTTTAAACAATTATTTGCACAAGTAACCAACCCGCCAATTGATCCTATCAGAGAAAAAATGGTGATGTCCTTATCTACATTTGTGGGTAGTCTAGGCAATTTACTAGTAGAGAATCCTATGGATAGTCACTGTGTTGCTTTGAAACATCCAATTTTGAATAACCATGAATTAGAAAAGATCAGAAGTATAGATACAGGTGTTTTTCAAGCTAAAACATTACAGTGTTACTTTAGGGCGGATGGAAAAGAAGGCGCATTAAAAAGAGGTTTAGATCGTCTATGTCGCTATGCGGTTGATGCAGTAGAAGATGGATTTGAAGTGATTATTTTATCTGATCGTTCTATTGATTCTGAACATGCTGCCATACCAAGTTTATTAGCTTGCTCTGCAGTGCATCATCACTTAATTCGTAAAGGATTCAGAGGTAAAGTGGGTATCATAGTAGAAGCTGGTGATGTATGGGAAGTGCACCACTATGCATGTTTGATTGGATTTGGCGCAACAGCAATCAATCCATATTTAGCCCTTTCATCTATCCGTGCCATGAAATTAGCTGGTACTTTAAAGACAGAATATGATACGGATAAATTAAAGAAGAATTATATCAAAGCGGTCAATGAAGGTTTGTACAAAGTATTTTCAAAAATGGGTATATCTACTTTACAATCTTATCAAGGTGCACAAATTTTTGAAATCATTGGTATCAACAAAGAAGTGGTTGATCGTTATTTCACTGGCGCTACTTCTAGAATTCAAGGATTGGGATTAGATGAAATTGCAAAAGAAATTTTAGCAAAGCACGAATTGGCATTTGCGAAAAAATCATCTCCAATAGATCGTTTACCAGTTGGAGGACTTTATCAATGGAAAAGAAGAGGAGAAGCCCATTTATTCAATCCTCAAACGATACATGCATTGCAACATGCAACAAGTACAGGAGATTACGCAGGCTTCAAAAAATATTCTAAGTTAGTGAATGAACAAACCGAAAAAGCTTATACTATAAGAAGTTTATTTGATTTCAAACCCAATCAACCAAGCATAGCCATTGATGAAGTAGAACCCGCAACTGCAATCTACAAACGTTTTGCAACAGGGGCCATGTCATTCGGTTCCATCTCTTGGGAAGCACATACGACATTGGCCATTGCCATGAATCGACTTGGTGGAAAAAGCAATACAGGTGAAGGTGGGGAAGATCCTATCCGATATCAAAAAATGGAGAATGGAGATTCTATGCGAAGTGCCATCAAGCAAGTAGCAAGTGCAAGATTTGGTGTAACGAGTCAATACCTAACGGAGGCAGACGAGATTCAAATTAAAATGGCACAAGGTGCAAAGCCGGGAGAAGGAGGTCAATTACCGGGTGATAAAGTGGACGAGTGGATTGGCAAAACAAGATATGCTACCCCAGGAGTAGGCCTAATCTCCCCTCCTCCACATCATGATATCTATTCAATTGAAGATTTAGCTCAATTAATTTTTGATTTAAAAAATGCGAATAGAGCCGCAAGAATCAATGTGAAATTAGTGTCTAAGGCAGGTGTTGGAACTATTGCAGCCGGTGTCACCAAAGCAAAAGCAGACGTGGTGTTGATTGCTGGATTTGATGGAGGTACAGGTGCATCACCGCTAAGTTCAATTAAACATACAGGTTTACCATGGGAATTAGGTGTAGCAGAAACACACCAAACCTTGGTCAATAATAATTTGAGATCGCGCGTTGTTGTGCAAGCTGACGGTCAAATGAAAACAGGAAGAGATATTGCCATTGCAACATTATTGGGTGCCGAAGAATGGGGTGTCGCCACAGCTGCGCTAGTTGTGGAAGGGTGTATTATGATGCGTAAATGCCACATGAATACATGCCCTGTGGGTGTGGCAACTCAAGACCCTGAATTACGTAAACGATTTAAGGGCGATCCAGATCATGTGGTTAAATTTTTTGAATTCATCACAGAGGAGCTTAGAGAAATCATGGCTGAATTGGGTTACCGTACAATTAATGAAATGGTAGGTCAAGCTGATGTATTGACGATGCGTAAAAATATTCAACATTGGAAATACAAACATCTAGATCTTAGTGATTTATTATATAAAGCGCCTGCTGATGTATCAGTTGGTTTATATCAAACTGCCACACAAGATCATTTATTATCCGATGTACTTGACTGGAAATTACTAGCAGCAGCTAAACCTGCATTGGAAAATCAAACCAAAGTTAAAGCTGCTTTACAAATTAAAAACACGGACAGAACAGTAGGTACTATCTTATCCAATGAAATTTCAAAAATATACCATGATGCTTGTTTACCAGAACAAAGCATTCATTTTAAATTCACTGGTACTGCAGGCCAAAGTTTTGGTGCTTTCAATACAAAAGGTGTTACACTTGAATTAGAAGGAGACGCCAATGATTATTTTGGAAAAGGATTAAGTGGAGCAGAATTAATTGTATATCCTGACAAAAAAGCACCATTTGTGGCAGAGCAAAATATAATTATTGGAAACGTGGCTTTCTATGGTGCAACAAGTGGACATGCCTATATTAGGGGTAAAGCAGGTGAAAGATTTGCTGTGCGTAATTCAGGCGCATCCGTTGTAGTAGAAGGGATTGGCGATCATGGATGCGAATACATGACAGGTGGTATTGCAGTCATCCTGGGTGAGACAGGCCGAAACTTTGCAGCTGGGATGAGTGGAGGCATTGCTTATGTATATAATCTTGCCAATGATTTTGCAAGTCTATGTAATCAAGAAATGGTTGACTTAGATGCCATCGAAGCATCCGACGCAGACTTATTACAAAGCATGTTAATGCGACATTATGAAAAAACAGGGAGTACTGTTGCAAAATTTGTATTAGCCGATATAGAAAATCAATTGAAATATTTTATCAAAGTATTTCCTCGAGATTATAAAAAAGTATTATCAAAAAAAAATGGGATAACCGTTAATCAATAAAGTATGGGCAAGCCAACAGGATTTAAAGAATACAATAGAGTACTACCCAATAAATTACCGGTAGCAGAAAGAGTGCAACACTATAAGGAATTTGTAGAGTTGATGCCAGCGCAACAATTGAATGAACAATCTGCTAGATGCATGAATTGCGGTGTGCCTTTTTGCCACAATGGTTGTCCTCTAGGTAACATCATCCCCGAATTCAATGATGCAGTGTTCAATAAAGAATGGAAGGAAGCTTATGAGATTTTGATTTCAACCAATAACTTTCCGGAGTTTACGGGACGCATCTGCCCTGCCCCTTGCGAAAGTGCATGTGTCTTAGGCATCAATCAACCAGCAGTCACCATAGAAGAAATTGAAAAAAATATCATTGAAATTGCATTTGAAAATGGTTTTGTGCAACCACGTAAACCCAATATTAGAACTGGAAAAAAAGTGGCAGTGATTGGATCAGGACCAGCTGGACTTGCTACTGCTGCACAATTAAACTATGCAGGTCACTTAGTTACTGTATTTGAACGTGATCCAAAGCCAGGAGGATTGCTTAGATTCGGAATCCCAGATTTTAAATTAGAGAAAACGGTAGTTGAAAGAAGAATCCAAATATTAGAACAAGAAGGCATAGAATTTAAATGCAATGCCAATGTAGGAGTAAATATCAGAGTGAGTGATTTGAATCGCGAATTTGACGCTATTGTTTTAGCAGGTGGTTCTACTATTCCAAGAGACTTACCAATTCCAGGAAGGGAATTAAATGGTGTCCATTTTGCAATGGAATTTTTAAAACAACAAAACAAAAGAGTGAGCAACTTACCAATTGATGAAGCAATAATCACTGCAAAGCATAAAAATGTCGTGGTCATTGGTGGAGGTGATACAGGAAGTGATTGCGTAGGTACATCTAATCGTCATCAAGCAAAGCACATTACACAATTTGAATTATTACCCAAACCACCAGAAGAGCGAGCTGCTTATATGCCTTGGCCTACCTACCCTTTGTTGTTAAAAACAACTACATCGCATGAAGAAGGCGTAGAAAGATTATTCAATATTGCAACAAAGGCATTCATTGGTGACGAAAATGGCCATTTAAAAGGCATTCAAGTGGTTGATGTCGTTTGGACTGCATCTACTGATGGCAGACCAGCTCAATTTAAAGAAATAGAAGGTAGCTTAAGAGAAATTCCATGTGAATTAGTTTTACTAGCTATGGGCTTTATGCATCCGCAAGCAACTGGCTTAATAGAACAATTAGGCGTGGAACTAGATGAAAGAGGCAATGTAAAAGCAACCGAGCAAAAATTTAAAACCAATCAAGAAAATATTTTTACTGCTGGTGATATGAGAAGAGGGCAGTCTTTAGTTGTTTGGGCCATCAGCGAAGGTAGAGAATGTGCTAGACAAGTAGACCTATTCTTAATGGGCAGTTCTCTTTTAGAATCCAAAGACAGTAGTTTATTAGAAAATAGTATTTAAGATACTATTTCATATTAAAAAATTTTACATATTTAATTTTTAAGTCAGATTTTTAAAAAAGGAACTAATTGGTTCCTTTTATTATTTAATTTATACACAAATATCGTTTGAGTAAATTTATAAAAATATGACATTAAAATTGATTAAATACTTTACAACATTGAGTTTTAGGCATTTTTGGTGTCAAAAATATTGATATAATAATTAATTATATATTTATTTATCAATCTTTACCACAGTTTTTTTTCTATATTTATAGTGCGATTAATCATATCTAATATTCTATAATATCAACTCACTTATGAAAAATGAAATTGTTCAAAAATGGGCTCCTTTCCTTTTACTACTAGTCGTTGCCATTATAGCTTTATTTGTTCCTCAATTACCAAGTTATGTTGGTGATGCAACAACTTATAGCCCTGCTGATATTGCTTGGATTTTAGTGGCCACCGCATTGGTATTCATCATGACTCCGGGTCTTGCTTTTTTTTATGGCGGCATGGTGCACAGGAAGAATATTATTTCTACAATGATCAAAAGTATTGTCTCTGCAGGTATCGTAACCATCATTTGGGTAACGGTTGGATATAGTTTAAGTTTTGGGGAATCTATCAATGGCATCATTGGTAATCCATTGACGCATTTATTTTTTAAGGGGGTGGCAAATGGTGCTCCTGCATTACAAGGCGGAACTCCATTCACTATCCCTTTATTGTTATATGCTTTATTTCAATTGATGTTTGCAATCATCACTCCTGGATTAGTTGTTGGTGCAGTTGCAGAACGTATTAAATTCACTTCTTATATTTTATTTATCGTTTTATTTATACTATTTGTTTATGCTCCATTGGCTCACTGGTCTTGGCATCCTAATGGATTTCTATTAAAAATGGGTGCATTGGATTTTGCAGGTGGGACAGTGGTTCATATTAGTGCAGGATGCGCAGCTTTGGCTGGCGCAATTGTATTAAAATCTAGACGTGCAAAACTAGAGCAACAAGAAATTCCTCCAGCTAATATACCTTATGTATTAATTGGAACAGGCTTATTATGGTTTGGTTGGTTTGGATTTAATGGTGGCTCTGCACTTGGTGCAAATAGCTTAGCTATCAATGCATTTGCTACTACCAATACGGCTGCTGCAGCTGCTGGTTTGGCATGGATGTTTTTTGATGTTATGAAAGGGAAAAAACCTTCTGTTTTAGGATTCTGTATTGGAGCAGTGGTTGGTTTAGTTTCAATTACCCCATCAGCTGGTTTTGTTGGAATACCACAAAGTATTTTTATTGGCGTTGTAGGTGCCGTAATTTCAAACGTATTGAGTCATGCTTTTAGATTATCAAAGGTTGATGATACTCTAGATGTATTTCCTTGCCATGGGATTGGTGGCATGGTAGGCATGTTATTAACTGGCTTATTTGCTTCTAAGGCCGTTAATCCAGCAGGCAATAATGGTCTTTTCTATGGTAATCCAGCTTTCTTTTTAACACAACTCAAAGCAATGATCATTGTAGTTGCATATAGTTTCACTGTTTCTTTTGGCATCTTTAAATTGATCTCATTCATTTTACCACTTCGTGTTTCACTAGAAGAGGAGGAACTTGGACTTGATAAAACACAACATGATGAAAAATATGGACGAAACCCTATGAAAGCATAGCATACATAAAATTTTATACGGTTCTTAAGCAAGCAATCTACGGCCTGAATTTCTATTCGGGCCTTTTTTATTATATTAGTGGCTATGATGAAAAGAATTCTTCGCCCTTTCCAAATTTTATATTGCATTTACGCTTTATGCATATTTGCATGCTTGACAATCATATCTCTATTTGCAATGATTTTCATACTACCAATGGGTTATAAATATTTAACCATTGGTATCTATAAAATAGGCCGTTATTTTTCTAAAACATTGTACCTATTCTTAGGAATGCGCCATCAAGAAATTTACGAGGGGGTCCATCATTTTAATAAAGCACATGTCTTTGTTGGCAATCATAATTCCTACATGGATATCCCACCTATTGTCCAATTGAAACATCAACCCATTAAGCCCCTAGGCAAATTTGAATCTTCAAAGATTCCGCTTTTCGGTTTATTTTATAGACATATCGTGATTATGGTAGATCGATCCAATCCCGAAAAAAGAGCACAGAGTCTTCAAAATTTAAAGGAGGCTTTAAAAAATAAAATTTCGATTTTTATTTTTCCAGAAGGCACATTTAGTATGACGGACGAAAAACCATTAAAGGATTTTTACAATGGTGCTTTTAAATTAGCAATTGAAATGCAGGTGCCAATACAACCAGTTTTAATGGTAGATGCTGTTGACAGAATGCATTTTAGTAGCATTTTTACCCTTAGTCCAGGCATCTGTCGCGTCGTTTATTTGCCGACTGTTTATGTGGATAATTACAGTCTCGATGACCTTGAAATCTTGAAGCAACAAGTACACCAAATGATGGATGACGGCTTAAGAAGATATCGCAAGTATCCAGCTTCTTAATGTATTTTTGTAGCCCGATATGTACGCCGAAATCATCATACCATTAGCCCTACCTAAAAACTATACCTGGGCCATCCCCACTGAATTACCCGATGGAGTGATGATTGGTATGCGTGTAGAAGTGATGTTAGGTTCCAATAAGCGTTATGCCGGCATTATTAAAAAAATCCTCACAGAAAAACCAGCTGGCTTCAACCCTAAGCCAATATTGGGTATTTTGGACGATGCACCTATTGTATATCCAGCGCAATTGCAATTATGGGAATGGATGGCCGCTTATTATATGTGTACAGAAGGTGAAGTCATGCAAGCAGCAGTTCCAAGCCATTTAAAAATTTCGAGTGAAAGTGTTTTTATTTTAAATGAAGAAGTAGCGATTGATGGTCAAAGCTTAAGCGATACTGAATATATTATTTCAGAGGCCTTGCAAATAAAAAAACAACTAAGCTTAGTTGAAATACAAAAGCTATTGGATAAAAAATCAGTTTATCCAATCATCAATAAACTGATACAAAAAGGCATTTGCTCGGTTGAGGAAACAATGCATGACAAGTATACTATTAAAGTAGAAAATCTATTGCATTTACATCCCGATTATCATACTGAAGCCGCATTAGAGCAATTGATGAATGATTGGACCAGGGCTCCAAAACAACTAGCGCTTCTACTTGCCTTCTTACACCTTCAAAAAACTGAAGGACAGGTGCAACAAAAAGCATTACTTGAAAAATCGGGTGCGGCACATGCCCAACTAAAAGCACTCATAGATAAAGGTATTCTTGTAGTTGAAAAAAGAAAAATAGATCGCTTGGCGGTTGATCTAAGTTTGGGTAATACCAACTTACACCAATTGTCTGCCGCACAGCAGCTTGCATATGATTCCATGTTGGAACAAATGAAAACGCATTCGGTCAATCTATTACATGGCATCACTGGTAGTGGAAAGACACAGATTTATGCAGCTCTAATCGAACATGCGATTCAATCTAATCAACAGGCATTGTATATGTTGCCTGAGATTGCATTGACGGCACAAATGATTCGAAGACTTAAACAATATTTTGGAGGTAAAATTGCTATTTATCATTCTAAATTCAATCCTAACGAAAGAGTTGAAATTTGGAATAAAGTAAAGTCAGGTGAAATAAAAATTGTGTTAGGCGCTAGGTCGGCCTTGTTCCTACCCTACCATAATTTATCCTTAATCATCATCGACGAAGAGCATGATGCTTCTTATAAACAACAAGACCCAGCACCAAGGTATCAAGCCAGAGATACTGCCATTTATTATGCCAATCAGTTGGGTGCAAAAGTGGTATTGGGTTCTGCTACGCCATCTATTGAAACTTATTATAATGCCATGCAAAATAAGTTTGGCTACTACCATCTAAAAGAAAGATTCAGTGAAGGTGCTTTACCACAAATCCAAATTGTGGATACTAAAAAACAAAGCGAACAATCTGCCATTTTAACGCCACAATTATTAGACGCGATACAAAGCACTGTTGCTAAAAATAAACAAGTCATTTTATTTCAAAATAAAAGAGGCTATGCGCCTTACATGATTTGTGAAACCTGCGGCTGGATACCACATTGCAAACAGTGTGATGTTAGTTTGACTTTACATAAAGGAAAAAATTTGTTGTCTTGCCATTATTGTGGGGCTGCTTATCCGGTTGTCCATACCTGTGAAGCCTGTGGTAAACAAAGTTTCAAACAAAAGAGTTTTGGTACCGAACAAATTGAAGAAAAATTAGCTTTGGCCTTGCCACATCTTAGAATTGCCAGAATGGACCTGGATAATATAAAGGGTAAGAATGAACATGATCATTTAATTCAACAATTTGAAAGAAGAGAAATAGATGTATTGGTTGGGACACAAATGGTAGTAAAAGGATTAGACTTTGAACATGTGGACCTAGTGGGTATTGTGGACGCAGATAGTTTATTGAACTTTAATCAATACAGGGTCAATGAAAGGGCATTTCAAATGATGGAACAAGTGAGTGGAAGATCTGGCCGAAAAAACGATCAAGGTAAAGTGATTGTGCAACTAAGTCAGACAAACCATCCAGTGATAGATTTCGTTAAAGAACATGACTACCCTGCTTTTTATGCATTCGAAATTAAAAATAGAAAACACTTTGCATATCCCCCTTTTAGTAGGTTAATGAGTATTCTATTTAAACATAAAGAAAATCATATTGCAGAAGAAGCAGCGAATCATTTTTTAAAATCTTTGGACCCAATGATTCAAAAAACAGTCATGGGACCAGCTCAACCGATTATCAATAGAATTAGAAATAAATATATTTGGGAGCTATGTGTTAAAATCACCAAGCAGCCTCAGCAATTAGCAATTGCCAAAAAACAATTGCTGCATTTTATTCAATTGATCTCAGTACACCCAAGGTATAAGTCTGTTCAGATTATCATTGATATTGATCCTAACTAAATGAAGCCTAGGGATTGAAAATAGAATTTGAAAGTGCAATTAGTATTGAATAGTCAAGTCAACTCTTCTATTCTGAGCTCTACCTTTATTGGTATCGTTACTTGCAATAGGTTGGGTATCGGCCATACCAAGTATGGATGTTCTATCAACTGCAAGGCCTTTTTTAACTATATACGCTTGTATTTTCTTTGCTCTTAATAAAGACAATGGTTCGTTAATTTTTCTTGTACCAGTATTATCTGTGTGTCCAGTAATCAATAATTTTGTAGTAGGATATTGTGCCATGATTTGCACCAATGAATCCAAACCTAGTAATAACTTATTGGCAATATTGACTTGCCCAATGTCAAATTTCAAAGCTGCCGCAATATTATTAAGCTTGGGTTGAAGGTCTTCACAACCATTATTGCCTGCAATCCCTGCAATAGTAGGACATTGATCTAGTTCATCATTCAGACCATCTTTATCAGTATCTGGTATGGCACAGCCTTTGTAACCTGGTAATCCCGCTACTGTTGGACAATCATCTTTGTCGTCAGGTATCCCATCCTTGTCTGTATCAGGCACTGGACAGCCCCTATATTGAACTGAACCTTCAGCATTTGGACATTTATCATTTTCATCGTTGATACCATCCCCATCTTCGTCGGGAACTGGACATCCTTTGTATTTTAATAACCCACTTCTTTCTGGACAGTCATCATTTTCATTAGATACGCCATCATCATCTTGGTCTACTTGAATTGGCGCAGTTGGTAATGCGATCGCTTTTTTCTCTTTCAGCTTTAAAGGAAAAGAATAGCTAACACCATAATTCATATGCATTTTAGTCAGCTTGGTAGCCTCTGCATTATGCGTACCGAATATATTTAAGAAAGAACCTTGCTTCGCTTTAAATTGTAGACCAAGCCCCATTGGCGCATAAGCAGTAAAATTGGCTGCATCTTTTGCTACACCAAGGCCTAATATCGCATAAGGAAGCAATGATTTATTATCATTCCCTAACTTTAAATGTACACGTGTATCCAAAGCAGCATAAACTGAATTACTCGTAGCTTTTGGTTCCTTTAAAGAAACATAATAGGGATATTTTAATGAACTAATATCCATGTTTACGACTGCATCCAAACGCGGTGTAATTCCTTTAAAAAATTGAAGTCCCACAGCTGGGGTAGAAACAGTTAACCCCTCTGTTAGAGGGGTTTTCTTGAAATTCAGTATAGATGCTTTTAAAGCAATCGAAGCTGGTTTATTTTTATTTACTTTTTGATCTTGCGCATTGGTAAACAATGAAGCAAATAAAATAATGGTTACTCCAATTACTTTTTTAGACATTTTAATTTTTTTAGTTCAACATGAAATTATAGCTAATTCCATAGTTGTAAGAAGGTACAAAAGACTTAGACATCTTTGCTGCGTAATTTGAAGTAATATTCAAATTTGAACCTTTACAAGTTTTGATTTGTAATCCCAATCCCAATGGAGCATAAGCACCATATTTGTAAAAATTGAAACCTCTAACACCTAAACCAAAAGAAACATAAGGGTTTACCTTTTTGTCAGATTTGAACATTTTTACATTCATTCCTGTTTCAACAGAAGTATAGAGATATTCAGTATACCCTTTAAATGCATTGATGGTGATACCAGGCATAGTAGTGATTGATAAATCAACATTGGTGTACATATCAACTTGATCAGTATATGAACGAATCATTCCTAAACCAATTGCTTTTTTTGTATCTGGTAACTGAGCCCACTTCTTATCACTTAAAACCTGACCTATCGAAGTTTGATTAACTAAAGAAGGGGTTCTAAAATCTATTGCAGTGTACCTTGCAGACAAGAAAGTTTTTTTCTTACCGCTATTGCTAGTTTGAGCATGAGCATTAAAAATAAAACCCAAAGCGATTAGAGAAAATAATAATTTCTTCATATGATTTGTTTGTTAAATGTCTCACAAAATTAGGCCTTAAAAGTGAATTATTGAAATTTTTCTACCCTAATTAATCGTCTAATTTAGGGTTCATTTTGGAATATCCAATAGCGTCTACCATTACCTTTACAAGTCCTTTTGAACTGAAAACCAATTGTTTAGCTGCTGATTGACTTAAGTCTATGACCCTGCCCTTTTTTAGCATATTGGGATGCATTCGGTCATTGATCCGCACAAGAACGGTCTTCCCATTCCTTAGATTAGTGACCCTTACGATTGTATTTAACTTATATAAATTACAGGCTGCGGTGAACTTATTATTGTAAAATCGCTCCCCTGTAGAGGTCAATGTGCCATTTAAATTTTTACTGTAAAAACTTGAAATCCCTTGGATATGATTGATTTCAATTTTTATGCGCTTGGTATCAATTTTGTTTTTATACCTTTTGATATTGACACTATCTAAATAATTCTCTGTTGTGAGTGTGTTAGATAGAATATTTTGTGCATGAATAGAACCACAAACTAAAATTAAATAAACGCAAACAATTGATTGAATGATCTGTTTTTTCATGGGTCTACGTTTAAAATTTATTGTTGTTTTAAATAGGTATGACTGCTACCACGCTGTCTAAATTTAATGGGCCGTAAATATGTGGGAACAATTCATTTAGATCCTCTGCCAATTCAAATAAAACTGGCCTTTGCACTTTGGCTTTTTCGATTTTCAATTTTACTAAACCAGTTTGCCCTTGATAAAACCTTTCAAGCACCCCTTCTATTTGTCTTTCGATAGAACAGTGTATGAATCCGTCTTTGTCAAAATCTTTAGGTAAATAACTTTGATTCACTTGTGCATCTTCCCATTCTTTTGAAGATGTAACATGATATATAAATTCGCTTTCCATTTTTTTAATTTTAAATTATTGAATAATTCTTGGTATACGTTGATCGATCATCATTAGATCTGCTAAGACAATCGCTGTTACCGCTTCAAGTACTACGGGTACTCTTAAGGCAATGCATAAATCATGCCTGCCTTTGACCGAAAAATCCTCCTGTTCATTCGTTTCCCAATTCAAAGTATGTTGCAACTTTGGAGTAGAAGATGTAGGTTTTACTGCAATTCTAAACACTAGATCATTGCCATTGGTATATCCACCCACCACACCACCTGCATGGTTTGTTTTTGTTTTTCCAGTTGCATCCACAATGGCATCATTGTGCTCCACACCAAACATATTTGCTGCAGCAAACCCTGTTCCAAATTCGATACCTCTGATTGCAGGAATCGCAAAAACTGCATGGCTGATTAAAGACTCCACTGAATTAAAGAAATGTTCGCCTAATCCAATTGGCAATCCTTTCACCACACATTCAACAATACCTCCCACGCTGTCTTTTTGATCTATTGCATTTTGTAACCCTTTTTCTAAATCTGTTTCGCCACCAATACTCAAAATTGTTGCTTTCACCTCTATCCCCTTTAATAACTTTTTTGCGACCACCCCCGCACCCACCAAACCTGCTGTCAATCTGCCGCTAAAATGTCCACCGCCTCTATAATCTTCAAACCCACCAAATTTTTTATGCGCAGTAAAATCTGCATGACCTGGTCTAGGTACTGCTCTTTGTTTTTCATAATCACCACTTCTTGTATTGTTATTTTCAAACAACAACATCAATGGAGCACCCGTGGTAGTATCATTAAAAATGCCAGTTTTAAAAAAAGGAATGTCGTCTTCTTGTCTTGGTGTAGTTCCTTTTTGTTTGCCACCTTTTCTGCGCTCCATGTCTTCTACAAAATCGGATTGTTGTATTGGTAACCCAGCTGGGCATCCATCTACTAAAACGCCAACGCAGTCACCATGTGATTCGCCAAAAATTTGAACTTTAAATAAGGTGCCAAAACTATTCATGAATGTACTTTTATAGTGTATACAAGTTAAGCAATTTAATCTAAATCAACTTTAGCTCCTAAATGCTGCAGATGTTTAAAAAAATCGGTGTAGGATTTATTCACCGCTTCTGCATCGGTAATTGTAATAGGACCATCCGCACACAATGCAGCAATCCCACAAGCCATCGCAATGCGATGGTCATGCTGAGAAAACACTTCTGCACCATGCATGCCAGTTCCACCATGCACCAACATCCTATCCCCATTTAATTCAATTCGAATACCCAATTTAGCAAATTCAGCTTGTAAGGTTAGGCCCCTGTCACTTTCTTTATGTGCTAAACGACTCACTCCATGAAGGATGGTTACACCTTTACATACAGCAGCAAGTGCCACTAAAGGAGGAAATAAGTCTGGACAATCTGTTGCGTCAAATTCAAATGCATTTAATGGAGTATGATTTCCTACACTGTCTTTTGCTGGACCTATTTGAATTGTATGCTCCTCAACTTCTATTGTTGCGCCAGTATCCTTCAAAGCATGCATCACTGCTTTATCCGCCTGTGTAGAATCCAATTGTAATCCTTTCACTATGATAGGACCTGCAATCGCGCCAGCCACTAATAAAAAAGCTGCACCACTCCAATCACCTTCTACAGTATAGTCAATGTGCTTTGCCAAAGGTGGATGTGCTAGAAATTCAAAACGTTTATAATCTTGATGTTGCACATTCCAGCCAAATGCATTTAATACGGACAAAGTGAGATCGATATAAGGTTTACTTTTTAACTCCTGCACTTCAATCACTGCATTTTTATGCTCTGTGGCAGCAAACGCCATTAATAAACCAGTTAAAAACTGAGAACTTAATGATCCATCCACTTCAATATGCGCAGGCTTTAAAGGCCCTTTAATATTAATTGGTAAATACCCCTCTTGCGATTGTATATTGATACCAAGTTTTGGAAAAATGGTATCAAAAAAATGCATTGGTCTTTTTAATAAACTGCCTTTTCCTTCGATGGTGATGGACTGGTCACTTAATGCAGCGATGGGCGTAAACATTCGTATACCTAATCCACTCTCTCCACAATTCATTGAAGTCCCAATTGGCTTTATACCATCTGAATGCACAATGATACTAGCAACATTTTTACTTTCATTAGATGTGTTTTCTGTTTTAACAATTGCACCTAGTTTTTGAATCACATCCATTGCAGCAAGATCATCATTGGAATGACCAGGATTGAAAATTCGAGTTGTACCATGATGCAGTAATGCAGCAGCACATGCTCTTTGCATACTACTTTTACTAGCCGGTGCAACCTGCTCGCCTCTCAGTGTATTTGGATAGACTGTTGCGCGCATTTTAAGAATATAATTTAATCAGTTTTTGTAAAGTTTTCATTGAGATGGTTTCATATACCCCCTTTCCAATTTTACTTAAAAGCACATATTGCATGCCTGCATTGGCTTTCTTTTTATCTTTTTGCATCAGTTCCATGGCAGCATCTACATCAAAATGCATGGCAGTTGGTAAACCATATTTTTTAAGTGTTTCTACCAATAAACCTGTGCCAGTGAAACCTAATAATACTTGTGAAATTTTAGCAGCATAGACCATCCCAATACTGATTGCATGCCCATGTAATAAAGCATGCTCATTTTCAATGGCATGTCCTAAAGTGTGTCCGAAGTTTAACAACTTACGATCTCCTTGTTCAAACTCATCTTTCTGTACCACTTTCACTTTAATCTCTACATTTTTTTGAATCAATGCAGCCAAGGCTTTTTTATTTTTTTGATAGTAAGCAATATCCTTATCATTTAATTCCTTTAGCATGCTTGCATCTTTAATAGCAGCATGTTTGATGATTTCGGCAAAGCCATTTTCCCATTGATAGCTAGGCAAAGTTGACAAGAAGCTGTGGTCATATACTATAAAAGCAGGTTGACGAATTAGTCCTACCATATTTTTATACACCCCCACATCGATGCCATTCTTTCCACCAATAGCAGCATCTACCATGGCCAATAGGGTTGTTGGTACAAATCCAAATTGAACACCGCGCATAAATACACCTGCCACATAGCCTACCATATCCGTTACAACTCCTCCGCCAACACCAATCAATACAGATTGTCTATTGGCGCCAAAATTCAATAAGGCTTCTATGATAAAATCAACTGTTGCTTGTTGCTTATGTATTTCTCCAGCAGGAATAACAATAGTAGGCTTCCCCTTAAAGACTTGTTGGTGCAAGGCATACACATTCTCGTCTGTGACATAAATAGCATTTGATTTATCCACCATTTTAGCTATGGATGCAAATTTGCCGTCTAACACAAACTCAACTGTACTATTTGAAAATTTAACTTTCCAGTTTTTCATTTTAATCCATTTATAATAACTAAAATTGCTGGGAGTGCCAGGCAATTTTAGCTATTCATAATTTTATTTTGTTGTTGGATACTTTCCATATGCACTGCATCCATGTATTTAGTGATAAAGTCGTCACTCAATCCCATTTTATTCCCTTTTGCAACCGCTCTTTCTAAAATTTCATTCCAACGATTGGTTTGAAGGATGGTGATGTCATTGTTCTTTTTATACTCACCAATTTTTTGAGCCACTTTCATTCTTGTAGATAAAACTTGTAACAACTCATCGTCTAATTGATTGATTTGTTGACGTAACTTTTCTAGTGCAGTTTGAAATTCTTCAGAGGCAATATTTTCTTTTCTCCAACGAATGGCATCCAACATCTCCTTCAATACTTCTGGTGTGATTTGTTGTTTCGCATCACTCCAAGCATTGTCAGGATCAATATGTGATTCAATGATTAAACCATCAAAATCTAAGTCAATCGCTTGTTGCGCTACTTCTTGTAAAATATCACGACGACCACAAATATGAGAAGGATCATTGATCATTGGTACACTAGGGAATCGACGCTTCATCTCAATGGCTAGATGCCACATAGGTGCATTGCGGAATTCTGTATTGCCATAAGAACTAAATCCTCTGTGAATTAGTCCAAGTTCCTCAATGCCTGCTTTTGCAATACGCTCCATCCCACCTACCCATAATTCCAAATCGGGATTCAAAGGATTTTTAATTAACACAGGTACTTTAACGCCTCTTAATGCATCTGCAATTTCTTGTACACTAAAAGGGTTCACCGTCGTTCTTGCACCAATCCAAAGTACATCTACATCAAAATGCAATGCGTCTTCGACTTGTTTACCAGTAGCCACTTCTACTGCAACGGGCAATCCGGTTTCCTTTTTTGCTTGTTGCAACCAAGGCAACCCTTTTGTACCAATGCCTTCGAAACTACCAGGCCTTGTTCTTGGCTTCCAGATACCTGCACGTAAAATATCTACTTTACCAGTAGCAGCTAATCGCTGCGCTGTTTGCATCACTTGTTCTTCTGTTTCTGCACTACAAGGACCTGAGATGATCAATGGTGTTTTCTTTAGTAAAATTCCCATGTTAACCAATTTAAAAATTAGAGATGTAATAATATTATCCTTCGTTATTGCCTCTTTGACCTCCACTATCTGCATCATTCATACGAATACGACGACCCTTATAGTTTTTACCATCTAAGGCTGAAATCATTTTTTTTGCAGCACCAGATTCAATTTCTATCCAGCTGTTCATGTCTCTCATATCTATTTTACCCAAGACTTCTTTTTTCAAATCACTCATGTCTAAAATAAATTGTAAGAAACTCGCTTTATAAAAACCATCTTTTGTTCCTAAGTTCACGAATAAACGAGTTGCGCCGCCAGTCCCTCTTGATTGGCTTCGACCTCCTCTGTCTCCGCGGTCTGCGCCACGATCTCCTCTATCATTATTCGTTCTTTCTCCGCCGCTTCTGCGATCTGAGTATTCGTTACGTCCTCTTTCTCTATTACGATCCTGCATGCCACCAACATCACGACGGCCTTTTTCAACTGCACGGATATTTAAGTCTGCTGCATTTTCATAATAAGCTAAGAAACGATTGAACTCTAAAGCAGCAACGCGCTTCAAAATTTCTTCCTTTGTCATGTCGGCAAATTTTTCTGCTAACATTGGCACATAAGTTTCATAATCACCATGGCTCACATCGGTAGACATTAATTTATCCATTACATGGAAGAATTGTTTTCTACATACATCTTTACCGCTAGGGATATCTAATTTATGGAAAGTGCTTTTGTTGATATTTTCAATTTGGCGTAATCTGTAAGATTCTCTAGCATGTACAATAGAAATACAAATACCTTGGCTACCCGCACGACCTGTACGACCACTTCGGTGTGTGTATACTTCTACATCATCTGGTAATTCATAGTTGATAACGTGCGTAATGCCTTTTACATCAATACCACGCGCAGCCACATCGGTTGCAATTAACAATTGTAATGTTTTATCTCTGAATTGACCCATCACTCTATCACGTTGTTGTTGTGTCAAGTCACCATGGATGGCATCTATATCATATCCTTCACGTGTTAAACGCGCTGATACATCTTGCGCATCTGCTTTAGTTCGAGTAAAGATGATACCATAAATACCTGGGTTGAAATCGATGATTCTTTTTAAAGTCTCATAACGATACTGCGCCGAGGTTACATAATATTGGTGGTCGATACTCTTATTCGTTGCATTCACTTTACCAATGGTTACTTCCACTGGCTCTTTCATGTAACGCTTACTTACTTTTCGGATTTCAGTTGGCATGGTAGCACTGAATAACCAAATACTTTCACGGTTAGGTGTGTTCTTTAAGATAAACTCAATGTCTTCTTGGAATCCCATATTCAACATTTCGTCTGCCTCATCTAAAACAACGTATTCGATTTGATCAAGGTTAATGGCCTTACGCTCAATCAAGTCAATTAAACGACCTGGTGTAGCTACAATAATTTGCACCCCTCTTTTCAAATCTCTTATTTGCATTCCAATGGATGTACCACCATATACTGCTAAGACTTGAACACCAGGAACATGCTTTTTAAATAAATTAATTTCATTCACAATTTGCATACACAATTCACGTGTAGGACAAACTACCAAAGCTTGAGGATGTTTGTCGGCTGTTTTGATTAATTGAATCAATGGCAAACCAAATGCAGCTGTCTTACCAGTACCTGTTTGTGCCAATCCAATAAAATCCTTTGTTCCGCTAATTAAAACGGGAATAGAACGCTCTTGAATTTCTGTTGCATGCGTGTAGCCTAATTCGGTCACTGATTTTACCAATTGCTCATTCACGCCTAATTCAGCAAAGGTTTTTTTTGTCTTTACTGCTTCAATCAATTCATTCGTTGTATTCATCTCTTCTGTCTTCTTCATTTTTAATGTTTAAATTTCTTTTAAATTGAATTTTATTTTAAAATTCTTTTGATACCATTTGCATTTTCAATCAAATCAGATAAGTAGTC
>JACCEA012296276.1_pt1 | contig 20818 bp, 16 predicted proteins | sample 7449851 | NCBI WGS metagenome assembly JACCEA01 (sample SAMN15323453, study PRJNA562643) | freshwater metagenome | isolation source: river surface water | place: USA:Blue River Watershed | collected 2017-08-18 | reverse complement strand
GCCGCAACTGCGCTCTTTTTCGACCAGCACGTAGGGAATGTCGTTGTAATACAGAACGCGCACCAGGTCGTAGCCGCTGCCGGGCTCGTTGTAGTTCACGTAGCAGGTGCTGAAGATGGCCACCTTGCCCGGGGTGCGATCGCCCTTCACGGCCACTTGCGCTTGGGCGCGGGCGGCGCCCCAGCGGAAACGCTGTGTGGCCAAGGGCGGCAGCCAGGCGTTGGGGTCCACGCCCAAGCCCGCGTGCAGGGCCTTGCGCGCCAGGGCGGTGCGATTCAGGGCGTTCACGGCCTGAACGACGATGGGAATGCCGGCGAACTGGCCGTGCACGTCGGTGCTGGCCAGAAATCGGGCGCCGGCGCTCACTTCACCGCGCTTGAACTGGATGGCCTTGGCCCGCAGCATGGTGTGCGGGAAGTCCAAGTTCCAGGCGTGCGGCGGCACGTACGGGCATTTGGTGAGGTAGCACAGGTCGCACAGGTAGCACTGATCGACCACCTTCCAGTAGTCGGCGCGCGGCACCTCGGTCAGTTCGCCGTCGCTCGTCGCGTCCACCAGGTCGAACAGGGTGGGGAAGCTCTGGCACAGGCTCACGCAGCGGCGACAGCCGTGGCAGATGTCAAAGATCCGCCCCATCTCGTCCAAGCAGGCCGACTCGTCGTAAAAGCCGGGCGCCTTCCAGGCCACCGGGTGGCGGGTGGGCGCTTCGAGGTTGCCTTCGCGCATGCCGGCGTCTCCCATTGAAGCAACGGCGCCTCTGGGGCGCCGTGCAGGGCGAGGTGGTGGACGGTCAGTCGACCAACTGATCCAGGGCCTTGACGTAGCGGTTGGCGTGCGAGCGCTCGGCCTTGGCCAAGGTTTCGAACCAATCGGCGATTTCGTCGAAGCCCTCGTCGCGGGCCGTCTTGGCCATGCCGGGGTACATGTCGGTGTACTCGTGGGTTTCGCCCGCCACGGCAGCCGCCAGGTTTTGCCGCGTGTTGCCGATCGGCAGGCCGGTCGCCGGGTCGCCCACGGCCTCCAAGAACTCCAGGTGCCCGTGGGCGTGCCCGGTTTCGCCCTCGGCGGTGGAGCGGAACAGCGCCGCCACGTCGTTCTGGCCCTCGATGTCGGCCTTGTTCGCAAAGTAGAGGTAGCGCCGGTTGGCCTGGGACTCGCCCGCGAAGGCGTCCTTCAGGTTCTGCTCGGTCTTCGATCCTTTCAAGCCCATGGGTGCACTCCTGAGTGGCCGCGTTGAAGAACCCGTGCCGACCGGCACGGCCCACCAGCACGCGGTTAAGGCTACTCCAATCGGGACCGTCCTGCCAGTGCCTCGCGACCCCCGGGGCTTGTCCGCTTGGGACGCACGCCCGGTTCCGGTAAGGTCGACCCATGCCCAAGCCCCCCGACGGCGACGCGCGCCTGACCGCCTTGATCGCCGAGCGCTTCGGCGAACTGGCCGAACCCGCACGGCAACTGCTGCAGGAGCACCTGCACTGGGTGGCGCTGGCGGCCGGGGCCAACTTGGTGAGAGCCGGTGAGCCGGGCGATGCCATGTACCTCGTGGTCAGCGGCCGGCTCCGGGCCTACGTGCACCAGCCCTCGGGCCCAGCCCGTTTGGTGCGCGAGATGGGGCGCGGCGCCATCGTGGGCGAGATTGGCTTGTTCACGGCCGAGCCCCGCACCGCCGACGTGGTGGCCGTGCGCGAATCCCTGCTGGTGCGCCTGGACCGCGAGCGCTTCGAGGCCTTGGTGGCCCTGAGCCCTCAGGCCTCCATGGTTTTGGCCCGCATCGCGGTGGAGCGCCTGCGCAGCGAGCACCTGGCCCCCGTTTGGGCGGCCCCGCGCACCCTGGCGCTGGTGGCCCTGCACGGCAGCTTGCCGGCCACGCCGTTCGCCAAGGAACTGGCCCAGGCCCTGCAAGGCTGGGGCCGCGTCAAGCTGGCGCTGGCGCCCGAGGGCGACGACGACCTGGCCTGGCAAATCGCTCGATGGGAGGCCGATCACGACTTCGTGCTGCTGGTGGGCGAGGCCGGCCCGCCAGAGTGGGCCCGCGCCTGCTTGCAGCACGGCGACGAAACCCTGCTCTTGGCCGACGCCCGCCAGCCCCTGCCCGCCGCGCCCCCCGCCCGCGTGGGCGAAGCGGCGCGCATCTTGCTGCTGCAGCACCCCGCCGGCACCCCTTGCCCCCAGGGCACCGCCGCCTGGCTGGACCACCTGGGGGCCGACGAGCACTGGCACTTGCGCGCGGGCGACCCGGCCGACCTGGCGCGCATCGCCCGGCTGCTGGCCCGTCAAGGCCTGGGCGTGGTGCTGGCCGGCGGTGGCGCGCGCGGCTTTGCCCACCTCGGCGTGATGCAGGCATTGCAGCAGGCCGGCATCCCGGTCGACGCCTGGGGCGGCGCCAGCATGGGCGCCGTGATGGCCACGCTGGCGGCCACGCAAGCGCCCACCGACCGCCTGCTGGCCATCGCGAAGCAGGCCTTTCGTCGCAACCCCACCGGCGACTTCAACCTGGTGCCCTTGGTGTCCCTGATCAAGGGGCAACGCCTTCGGCGCGCCTTGCGCCAGGCGGTGCACCAGCTCACCGGGCACGACGCCCAGTTGGAGGACCTGTGGCGCCCCGCCTTTTGCGTGGCCACCAACTACTCCAGCGCTTGCGAGGCCGTCGTTCGGCGTGGGGACGTGCAACGGGCCGTGCGCGCCAGCACCGCCATCCCCGGCGCCTTGCCCCCCGTGGTGCTCGAGGGCGAGCTGTATTGCGACGGCGGCGGCTTCAACAACTTCCCCACCGACGTGATGCGCCGCCAGCGCGGCATCGGCCTGGTGCTCGGCGTCGACCTGTTCACGCGCAAAGCACGCAGCCTCAGCTTCACCGAAGTGCCCAGCAGCTGGGCTTTGCTGCGCGACCGCCTCCGGCCGCGCGCCCAGCGCCGCTACAAATTGCCCTCGCTGGTGGCCTACCTGCTCAACAACACCATCATCAGCAGCCTGGGCCGGCAAGACCAAGCCCATGCCCAAGCCGACGTGCTGTTCCAACCGCCGGTGGACGGCATCGGCCTGCTGCACTGGCACCGCCTTGACCGCGCCGTCACCCAGGGTCGCGAGCACGCGATCGAGGTGCTGGCCCGCCCCGACGTTCAAGCCCGCCTGCGGGCACTCTCAGCCTCAACTTCAGCCCCGACCTCAGCCCCCGCCGCCCCATGACCCTCACCCTTGCCTACGTCGTCGGCTTCATCGGCGCCGGCCTCATGCTGGCCAGCTACATGATGAAGGCCATGCTGCCGCTGCGCCTGGCTGCGCTGGCGGCTTGTGTGTGCCTGGTGGCCTACGGCGCGCTCACCCAAGCCCTCCCCACCCTGCTGCTGTACGCCGCGCTCATCCCCATCAACATCAAGAAGACGGTGCAGCTCAAGCGGCTCATCGCCGCCATCGAACAGGTCAAAGACAACACGCCCGTGTCGGAATGGCTGTTGCCCCACATGAGCCGCCGCACGGTCAAGGCCGGCGAGTGGCTATGGCACAAGGGCGATGCCGCCCACGAGATGCTGTACCTGCACAGCGGGCAGTTGCGCTTGGTGGAGCACGACGAGCTGCTGAACCCCGGTGAGCTGGTGGGCGAGATCGGTCTCTTCGCCCCCGACAACCGCCGAACCCTGAGCCTGCGATGCGAGACCGACTGCGTGCTCTTTTCTCTGTCCGCCGACGCCCTGCAGCAGCTCTACTTCCAAAGCCCCAAGCTGGGTTACCACGTCATGCGGCTCATCGTCGCCCGCCTGCTGCACGACGCCGACTTCCCTCGCCCTAGCCCCACCGAGCCCCCGCCACCCGTGGTAGAGTGCGCGCCTCTTTCGGTGGGGGGGTAGCTCAGCTGGGAGAGCGTCGCGTTCGCAATGCGAAGGTCGGGAGTTCGATCCTCCTCCTCTCCACCACTCAAGATCGTTATGCAATCAGGGCCTGGCCATTCGCCAGGCCCTTTTGCTTGGGCTGATGGGCCGCACCGCGCCACAACCACGCCAGCAAGGTCACCTGCACCAGCAAGCCGAAGGCCGATGCCTCCAGGCCGTAGGCACCGCCACTCAACCAGGCGGGCGCGCTGCCCAGTTCGGGCTGAAACCAGGCCGGCCCCGAAGCCGCACCGCTGACGCCGAAGCCCAGGGCCTGTTGCGCCGCGTTCCAGGCGAAGTGCAAGCCGATGGGCAGGGCCAAGGAGCCGGTGCGCAGGTACAGCAGGCTTTGGATCACCGCGTCGAGCACGAGGCCGGCGGCGACGATCAGCAGCACGGCGGGAGCCAGCCCTTCGCCACTGGGCAAATGCGCCAGCGTAAAGAGCAAGGCAAACGCGGCGATGGCCCCCTTGGTGCCCATGCCGCGCAGTGCACGTTGGAAGGCATAGCCGCGGAACAGCAGTTCCTCGAACAGGGCGCCGGCGAACAGGGTGAGCGCCAGCTTGAGGATCAAGGCTGTGCTCGGGGGTTCGGTGGGCAGCAGTCGCACCCCGGCCAGCCCGATGACGAAAGCGGCAGTTAGGCCCACCAAGGCGCAACCGCCCAGCAGGCCCAAGGCCAGCTGTCGCGCGAATCGGGCGTCCAGGCGCAATCCCACACCGGCCAGCCCCACGCCCTCCAGGCGCGCCGCCACGTGCGTGAGCGCCAGGCCCAGCAGTGCGATCAGCACGGCGCTGGGTGCATAGGCCTTGATGCCAGGCGGCAAGGTGCGACCGATCAGGCCCACTAGCACGAAGCAGGCCATGGCGGCCAGCAGGAAGAAGGTGCATTTCCAGCCATCGCGCACATGGGCGTGGTCGTTGCGGAGTCGAAGTGGCATGGGCGGTGTCCAGAGTTGCTGTGGGGCGCGGCCGGGGCCGACGAGGCGCGGATGTTGGGGACGCGCGTGCACTGCGGCCAGCACGGGTCGACAGGCCGGGGCTGGCGTGGGACAGGGCGCGCAGGTGGGCGACAAGCTGGCCAAGGCCTCGGCGCTGGACCTTGGCACCTGGGCCGAAGGCGTCGAGGGCCCCGAACAACAGCGCCTTCTGGACACGCTGGGCTGCGAGGCCCTGCAAGGCTTCGGATGCTGCCGGCCCTTGGCCGTGGCAGCCTTCGAGGACTGGCGCCGTCAGCGGTTGGCCGATGCGGGGTTTCCCGCACTGGACGCCAGCCCGATTGCAACGCCGAGCGTCTAGGTCTCGGCAGGGTGTGACGCATGGCGCGCCGCCTGCCGTTTCGGCGCCGAGCGCCCGGGGCAGTTCGGCTACGCTGACGCGCGCAACCCAGCCCCATCCGCTCAGCCCCTCGTTCCTGTGAACCGGACCGCCCTGCCCTTTGCCGCTTCCTTCGTGCGCCAGCGCCTTTGGGCCGGCTGCCGGGCTGGCGTTGGTGCCTTGGTCGGCGCTCTGCTCGGAGCGATCGTGCTCTTGGCCGCACCCGCCCGGGCGGCCGCGCTGACCGACGCCATCCTGAGCGGCCACACGATGGACGGCTGGCAAGACGCGCAGGGCCTGCCCATCAGCGCCGTGCAAGCCCTGCACCAAACCCGAGACGGCACGCTGTGGGTGGGCACCGGCGGCGGCCTGGCGCGCTTCGACGGGCTGCGCTTCACCCTCGTCGACGAACCGGCCGTGCCCGCCCTGTCCAAGCGTCCCATCTTCGGTTTCATGGAAGACCGAGACGGTGTGCTGTGGATCGGACACGCCGGTGGCGCGGCACGGTGGCAAGACGGGCGGTACAGCCCCGCCTTCGACGCCAAGCTGCTCGACGGGCGGCGCGTTTGGGCCTTTGCGCAAGCGCCCGACGGCGCCGTGTGGGTGGCCACAGAAAATGGCCTTTTGCGCTGGACGCCGCAAGGCGTCAAGGCCTACCGCGTGGAAGACGGGCTGCCCACCAACCGCCTGCGCAGCCTGGCCTTCGACCGCGAAGGCGTGCTCTGGATCGGCACCACCGGCGGCGGCCTGGTGGCGTGGAACGGTCGTCATTTCTCGCAGTGGGGCGCCACGCAAGGCATCCCGCACCCCGAAGTGCGGCACGTGCTGGCCGACCCCCAGGGCGGCCTGTGGGTGGCCACCGCAGGCGCCGGCCTGGTGCACCTGTACCAGGGCGAAGCTCGGCGCTACACCCAAGCCGACGGCCTGCCCAACGACCAACTGACCCACCTGGCCCTGGACCGCCACGGCGCCTTGTGGGTGGGCACCTGGGGCAGCGGCGTGGCCCGCTGGAACGGGCAGCGCTTTCACAGCGTCAGCAGCGCCCAGGGGCTGGGCGGCGACCAAATCTGGACCCTGCACCTGGACCGCGAAGACGCCCTGTGGGTGGGCAGTTGGACCGGCGGCTTGAACCGACTTCGCCCCCGCAGCTTCCCCGTGGTGGGTCAGCCCGAAGGCTTGCTGGGTGACAACACCCGCAGCGTGGTGGCCGCCCGCGATGGCAGCCTGTGGGTCAGCAGCGCCGGTGGCGGCGTGGACCGCATCCACCAAGGCGGCGTCACCCGCTTCGGCCCCCAAGACGGCCTGCCCACGCAAGAAATGTCGGCCTTGATGGAGGACAGCGACGGCAGCGTCTGGATGGGCAGCTACACCGCCGGCTTGGTGCGGTGGCAAGGCGGCAAGTTGACGCGATTCGGGCTCGCCCAAGGCCTGCCCCACGTGGACGTGCGCGTGCTGCACCGCGACCGCCAGGGCCGCTTGTGGGTGGGCACACGCGCCGGTTTGGCGCGCCTGGAGGGCCAGCGCTTTCAGGCCGTGCAGGACGAGGGCGCCCCCAGCGAAGGCGTGGTGGCCGTGGCCGAGCAGGCCGACGGCACCCTGTGGTTCGCCACCACGGGCGATGGGCTGATGCGCTGGCGCGACGGCCGCTTCAGCCGCATGACCCGGCAGGACGGCTTGGCGTCGAACTGGATCGTGGCCCTGCACGTGGACGCCAGCGACGCGCTGTGGATCGGCACCAACGGCGAGGGCATCCACCGGCTCAAGGCCGGCCGGCTGGCCACCATCCGCCCGAGCGACGGCCTGTGGGACGGCCTGGCCCAGCTCTTCATCGAAGACCGGCTAGGCGGCATGTGGATCACCTGCAACCGCGGCGTGTACCGGGTCGGCCTGGCCGAATTGAACGCTTTTGCCGATGGCAAGGCCACGCGCGTCAACGCCGTGGGTTACGGGCCCGGCGATGCCTTGCGCTCGCCCACCTTCGCTGGCGGCTTGCAGCCGGCCGGCGCCATCGACGCCCAAGGCGTGCTGTGGCTGCCCTCGCTGAAGGGCCTGGTTCGCATCGACCCTGCCCAACTGCCCGTGGCCCCCACACCGCCTGCCCTGCGCCTGGACGCCGCAACCTTGGCCGGCAAACCCCTGCCGCTGGGCGAGGCGCTGGTGCTGCCCCCAGGCAGCACGCCACCGCTGACGCTGCGCTACTCCGCCGGCACGCTGCGCCATGCCGAGCGCATGCGCTTCCGGTACTGGATGGAAGGCATGACGCCCGACTGGATCGAGGTGGGGGGCAACCGCGAAGCCACCTTCCCCACCCTGCCCCACGGCCAGTACCGCTTCCGCCTGGCGGGCAGCTTGGATGGGCAGGTGTGGCGCGAAGCCGAGCCCCTGCAAGTGACGGTGCAGCCGCGCTGGCACGAGACCCGCACCGCCATGGCAGCGGCCCTGGTGTTGGGCGCAGGCCTGCTGCTGGCCCTGTACCAACTGCGCACCCGGCACCTGCGCCGCCGCCAGGCCGAGTTGGAGCGCCTGGTGGCCGAGAAAACCGAAACCCTGCGCTTGGCCAACGAGCACCTTCAGGCGCTGTCGTTCTCCGACGCCCTCACCGGCTTGGCCAACCGCCGCCGCTTCGACGAGCAGTTGGCGCTGGAGTGGCGCCGCACTGCTCGCGAGGGCGTGCCGCTGGCCTTGGTGCTGGCCGACATCGACGCCTTCAAGGCCTACAACGACTCGGTGGGCCACGCGGCAGGCGACGACTGCTTGCGCGCCGTGGCCCAGGTCATCCGCGACACCTCGGGCCGGGCCGGCGATTTGGCCGCCCGCTACGGCGGCGAAGAATTCGTGCTGCTGATCCCGGGCATGGACCGGGACGCCGCGCTGGCGTTTGCCGAGCGCCTGCGCGCCGCCTGCGAGCAGCGGGCCCTGCCCCATCCGGCGTCGCCGGTCGGCCCGGTTGTCACCCTCAGCGTGGGCGTGGCCGCATGGGTGCCGGAGGCCGCGGCCAGCCCGCAAAGCTTGTTCACCGCGGCCGACGACGCGCTCTACCGCGCCAAAGCCGAAGGCCGCAACTGCGTGCGTTGAGCGCTGTGGCGGGTGGCCTTCAGAACCAAAGCAGCAGTCGCGCCACCCAGCGGGGCAGGCGGTCGGGCTCGGGGCGGTACACCAGTCGGTAGTCGTGTTTGTTCATGGTGAAGTTCAAAGTGGGGGTTTGACCGAACGAGTTGCAGCAACTGGCAACAACTGTATATCCATACAGTATTCGGCAGCAAGCCCCACGCGCCCTGGGGCATGCCCGGGGTGCGCTGACAATGCGCTGCCTCCTCCTTCGACCCCCAAAGGTTTTCGTCCATGCACGCACGCGGCAACGACCACGAAGTGCTCAGCACCGCACTGGCTTGGCGGGCCGAAGGCCACGCCGTGGTGCTGGCCACCGTGCTCGGCACCTTCGGCGGCAGCCCGCGCCCCCCGGGCTCGATGGCCGCCATCCGGGACGACGGCTGGGTCGTGGGCTCGGTCTCAGGCGGCTGCGTGGAAGACGATTTGGTGCAAGAGGTGTCCCAGGGCCGGTGGACACGCGCCGACGCCGCGCCGGTGGTGCGCGTGTTCGGCGCCGACGCCCCCGAGCAAGCCCGCTACCGCCTGCCCTGCAACAACACCCTGCGCGTGGCCCTGGAAGCGCACTGGGACACCGACGTGGTGGGCCAGGCCGTGGCCGCCATCGAAGCCCAACGCACGGTGCGCCGCCACGTTCAGTGGCACGACGGCCGCTCATCGTTGCTCGACACGCCGGCCGATTGGGGCTTCGAGGAAGACGCCACGGGCTTCAGCGTTCCCCTGGGGCCGCACTACCGCGCCTTGATCGTGGGCGCGGCCGAGTTGGGCCGCTACCTGGCGCCATTGCTGATGACCTTGGACTTCGCCGTCCTGGTCTGCGACCCGCGCCCCGAGTACGCCGAGGGCTGGACGGTGCCGGGCGCCCTGCTCAGCCGCGAGCAACCCGACGATTGGGTCCGCCGCCTGCAGCCCGACGCCCGCACCGCCGTGGTGGCCGTCTCGCACGACCCCAAGGTGGACGACCTGGCGCTGATGGAAGCCCTGCCCACCCCCGCGTTCTACGTGGGCGCCATCGGCTCCCCCAGCACCACGGCCAAGCGACGCGAGCGCCTGCAGGCCCTGGACGTGCCCGCACCCGCCGTGGCGCGCTTGCAAGGGCCCGTGGGCTTGGACATCGGGTCGCGAACGCCGGCTGAAATCGCGGTGTCGATCGCGGCCGCCTTGATCCAGGCACGGCGCAAACCGCTCGCCGCGCCTCGGGCCCATGGATCGATCATCATTGGCTGAGCTCTACCTGAATAACAAGGCCCGTCATGCACACCGTTGTCATCGTTGAGGACCATGACGAGATCCGCGAACTCATACGCACGACCTTGGAGTTCGACGATTACCGCATTTTTGAGGCCAACACTGGGCTGTCCGGCTTGCGAGTGGCAGAGCAGCATCGCCCGTCCCTGATCCTGACCGACGTCATGATGCCTGACGGGATGGACGGCATAGAGCTGTGTCGCCGAGTGCGCGCGCACCCGGATCTTCGCGACACCAAGATCGTCATCCTGTCGGCCAAGACGCAAGAGGCCGATCGTGCGGCCGGGCTGTCGGCGGGCGCCAATGCCTACCTCACCAAGCCCTTCAGCCCGTTGGAACTCTTGGACGTGATTCAGCGCGTGCTCTTCTGAGCCCCAGAGGCGCCACTGAATGGCGACTCAGATCGAACAGTCAGAAGAAGTCCACGCTCCCATTCCCCTCGCCATGGCCGCCGTCTTGGCCGCGCTTGGCCGCAGCCTCACGTTGAGCAGCCATGCGCTGCACCGCCGCCGCCGCTTCTTCGCGCAGTTGATCAACCGCGGCGTCATCGCCGAGTCGGAAGGCACTGAGCACTTCGGCCAAGATGGCCGCCTGCTGCTGCAACTGGTGAGCCATCTCACCGCTTCGGTCGGCCACGTTCACGTTCTGACGCGTCACGTTGTCAAGCTCACGGACGGATGCCGTGACCACATCGATGCCCTGGGCATGCTCTGAAGAGTCGGCGGTGAGGGAGTCAAAGACACTGCCCACCCGGCGGACGGCTTCGACCAACTCGTTCATCGAACGGCCCGCCTCGTCGGCCAACTTCGTACCGCGCTCCACGCTGGCCACTGACTCGCCAATCAGCGACTTGATCTCGCGCGCAGCCTCCGACGAGCGCTTGGCCAGCATGCGCACCTCGGCCGCGACCACGGCAAAACCCCGCCCTTGCTCGCCCGCGCGCGCCGCTTCGACTGCGGCATTCAAGGCCAGGATGTTGGTTTGGAATGCGATGGAGTCGATGACACCGATGATGTCTGTGATCCTTCTCGACGAGACGTCAATCTCGCGCATGGCAGCCACCACCTGCTGCACTTGCTCTCCACCGTGCCCGGCCATGGACGAAGCCTGGCTGGCGTAGGTTCGCGCCTCGTTGGAAGCCTTGGCGCTTTCTTGCACGATGACGTTGATTTGTTCCAGGCTCATGGCCGCATCGTTCAAACCGCTGTGCGTGCTTTGCGTTCGATCCAACAAGTCTTGACTGCTGGTCGACATTTCGTTGGCTGCGCCATGAACCTCAAAAATCACCTCGCGAACCTGGCGCAACAAATTGGCCATTCGCGTCTGAGCGTCCTTCAGGCGCAACCCCACAGGGGAGTGCACCCTGACGGAATCCAAATTGAGTCGTATCGGACCTTCCTTGCCCATGGCTCGGACCAAAAAGTCCATCTCGAGGTGCTCCTCCGATCGGCGTGCCATCACTCGGGTGTAGTAGGCCAAGATGACGGTGAGCATGAACAACACGACCACATCACCCACCACCGGCGGAAGTGCCTGAAAGGCGCGGCCCGGCGCGCCCGCATCGAACCATTCGGACAGGCCCACCCGCCCCATGACCAGCACCACGCCAACCAGCAGCACCCGACGCCAGTCTTCATAGACGACCAAGGTGCACAGCGCCACGAACAGCCCCGCGTGCGCCACATAGCTGCCATTGACCAAATGCGCCTGCAACATGGCTAACAAGCACATGGCGAGCGGCGGCACGTAGGCCATGAAGCCGTCCCACCGAAGGGTTCGCAACCGAATCGTCATCAGCAGGGCAACCGGGACGACGACGGCAAGGGCCGCGAGCAACTTGCCATGGTTGAACGCCACCACCAGGGCGTACACGCCAAAGATCAGCAGCATGACCGCCAGTAGCTTGTCCGCGTCTCGGATTCGGTCGGCTCGCGCCCCAGTGGCGATCATCGTGAGAGGCTCCTGAACTTACTTGGTTTTCTTAGTCGATGTTGCCACGTGCTTGAACTCGCCCCAGCGGGGTTGGCCCCAGTTTTCGGGCATCATCTGTGCAGTACTTGCTTGGCTCAGCGAGCTCCCACCTGATATGCGTTCCATCCTGATCGTCGAAGACCAACTCGAGATCCGTGAATTGATTCGAATTACTCTGGAGTTCGACGACTACAAAATCGACGAAGCCTCCACGGGCCCAGAGGGCTTGGCCAAGGCCATCGACCTCAAACCCGACTTGATGCTGCTGGACGTGATGATGCCGGGCGGCATGGACGGCGTTGAGGTTTGCAAAAAGGTCAAAGCCAACCCCGCCTTGCGCAAAACCAAGATCATCATGCTGTCGGCCAAGAGCCAAGCTGCCGATCGGGCAACTGGCAAATCGGCTGGAGCAGACGAGTACCTGACCAAGCCATTCAGCCCGCTGGAGTTGATGACCGTCATTCAGCGCGTCTTGCGCTGATCGGCGCCTTGCACCCTGCCTAGGGCTGCATCACACCAAGTTGCGCAAGCGCGCTGCCATTTGTGGCAGCGGCAGCACTTCCTCGACCGCCCCCAACTCAAAAGCGGCCTTGGGCATGCCGTAAACGACCGATGTCGCCTCGTCCTGCGCGATGGTTTGGGCACCGGCCTGGCGCATGGCCAGCAAACCCCGGGCGCCGTCGTCGCCCATGCCAGTGAGCACCACGCCCACGGCGTTGCGTCCGGCACACTGGGCCACCGAGCGGAAGAGAACGTCCACCGAGGGCTTGTGATGATTCACCAGCGGGCCGTCCTTGACCTCCACCAAGTACTGCGCACCACTGCGGCGCAGTTGCATGTGCCGCCCACCTGGCGCCACGAGTACCCGACCAGGAAAGACACGGTCGCCATCTCGGGCCTCGATCACGTCAAAGCCACTCATCTTGGCCAAGCGGGCGGCCAAGGTGGCCGTGAACCCAGCGGGCATGTGTTGCACCAGCACGATGCCCGCACCCAGCGTGTTGGGCAGGGCAGTCAGCAGGGTTTCGAAGGTCTGAACGCCCCCTGTCGAGGCGCCCACTGCGATCACACGGTCGGTGGTCTCTGCCATGGCATGAACAGGAGCAGCCAACGAAGACGTTGCAGGCTTGGCGCTTGGAGCCGACTGCCTGGGCATTGCGCGGAGATTGGCTCGGGCTGCCGCCCGCACCGCCGCCACCAGGCCGTTGCTGTCGTCCTCCAGAAACGACTTGAGCCCGATCTTGGGCTTCGTGACGAAGCTCACTGCACCGGCCGCCAAGGCTTGCATCGTGGTTTCTGCCCCGGACTCGGTGAGCGTGGAGCACATGACCACCGGCAGCGGATGCTCCGCCATCAACTCCTTCAAAAATGTCACGCCATCCATGCGCGGCATTTCGACGTCGAGAACGATCACATCGGGCCAGTTGGCCCGCAATTTCGGCCAAGCAAACAGCGGGTCGCTGGCCGTCACCGTCACTCGCATCCCCGCCGCCTGGAGCAGGTCGGCCAAGTGCTTGCGCACCACGGCCGAGTCGTCGATGAGGGCGACTTTCAATCCGTCGTTCGAACTCACTTGGGCAAATGGCTTTGGTTGATGGGTTGACCACGGACCATGGTCACCTCGCCTTCCGGCAACTTCAGCGTGACTGTGCGGGGTACGTTGTCGCCCACGTCGATGCCCTGCAATTGGAACCCGTACTGGTCCAGCATCTTCCAGCCCTGCTCAATGTTCCGCTCACCCACGTTGAACTTCATGTTCACCCCATCGGGCATGGTGTCCGCTCCGCCATACAGATGTGCCTGAAAGTCCGAGGGCTTGGCGCCGATCGCACGAAGTTTCTGGACCATCAACTCAACCGCCTCATCCCCATAGCGTCCGTCCAGGGCCTCGGCGGCTCGGCGAGTTCGGCTGGGAAGCAGGTAGTGGCACATGCCCCCCACCTTGCGGATGGGGTGCCAAAGGGTGATGGCCACGCACGATCCCAGCAAAGTCTTGAGCTGGCACTGCTCGCCGAAATGCCATTGGCCCGGTAGCAGGGTCATGACCGCAGGCGCTACAGGCGCGGCGGCGCCCGGCGGGGGCCGCTGAAACTTGAAGCGGGGGGGCTCAACCATGCTGGTAAATCGCCGGCGCAACGGCGCGCAGCGGCAGGTTCAATCCGGTCAAGGACTCGGCATGGCCCGTGTACAGCACGCCATTCGGCTTGAGCTTCTCGATCACCCTGCGCACGATGTCGGCCTTGGCCGGCCCGTCGAAATAGATCAACACGTTGCGCAAAAAGATGACGTCAAACAGGGGCAAAAACGTCGGGAGCGCTTGCATCAGATTGGCAGTGTCAAAGCGCACTTTGGCCCGCAATTCCTTCATCATCAGCACCTGTCCTGCGTACGGACCTTCCCCTTTCAAGCAAAAGCGCTTGAGGTACTCCTGCGGCACGTTGCGCGCCCGCTCCATCGGGTAGAGCCCGACACGGGCCGCTTCCACCATGGCGGTGGACAAGTCGGTACCGTGGATCGTCCAAGGATGGTTCAAACCCAGCCGATCGGCCAGCAGCATGGCGATGGAATAGGCCTCCTCCCCCGACGATGACGCACCGCTCCATATCCGAAATTCAGCGGCCGATTTGGCACCGTCCGCCCTGGCGCGGAGATCTTCAAAGTGCTGCGGCTCGCGAAAGAAGTAGGTTTCATTGGTGGTCAGCCGGTCCACCAAATCCGCGAGCAAGCGGTCAGGGACCTGCCCTTTGATGAAGCGCTGCGCAAAGGCCTCCACATCGCCGCCTTGTCCACAGTCCAAAGCCAGCTTTTGCAGGCGGCCGTACACCAAGGCCTGCTTGCTCTCGACCAATCGAATGCCGGAAATGCGATGGAACAGTTCCGTGATGCCGGCGAAGGTGGCGGGTTGAAGTTGGTTGGCCATCAATCGCCCAACTGATGCGCCGCGCCGATGCGTTCGGCCAGGTCGGTGGGCGACAAGATTTGCTCAAGGTTCAATACCGCGGCGTAGCCGCTGGACAGGTTCACCATGCCAACGGCAAACCCCGCCGGCAAGCGAACCCCCAGGGTCGGGACGGACTCGATCCGGTCCGGGTCGATGTCCAGCACCTCGTACACGGCGTCGACCAACAGTCCGGCGATGAGCTTGTCTTCCAGGCCATCGCCGGCCGCCTCGACGACCACGATGGCGCTGCGTCGACCGATCGTGACCGCCGCCATGCCAAAGCGAGCCGACAAATCGATCACGGGCACCACCGCACCGCGGAGGTTCATCACGCCGCGCAGCAGCGCGGGCGCCTGGGGCATGGCCGTCAACCGGCCGACTTCCAAAATCTCATGCACCGCCTCGATGGGCACCACGAGGGACTCCGTCCCCACGGCCAATCGCAAGACCTGGCGCGGCTGCGTTATCGCTGCGTTGCTGCTCATGACAGGTCAGAAGCGGGAGAAGTGCTTCTCGTCGACGGGCCCGCTGGTCTTCGTCAGCGGCGCAGGAGCCAAGGCAGCGACGGGGGCCACCGTCTCTTTGCGCGCCATGGCCTTGTGCAGGCCTGCGGGCCGCTGGCTGGCCTTGCTCAGACCCTGAGGCCTGCCGCTGGCCCCAGGGGGGAGTCCACCGCGCGCACCTCGGACAGGAGTTGCCGAGGTAGCGCCGTTGGCTTGCAACTGGAAAGTGCCGATCAGCTCCTGCAACTGCGCGGCTTGCGCGCTCAGTTGCTCGGCCGTGGCGCTGAGTTGCTCACTGGCGCTGGCGGTCTGCTGGGTCGTCCCAGAGATGTGGTGCATCGTCGTGTTGATTTGGCCAACGCCCTGGTTCTGCTCTCCACTGGCCGCCGCGATTTCCTGCACCAACTCGCTCGTTTTCTGAATACTGGGCACGACCGTGGCCAGCAGCTTGCCGGCACGATCCGCCAAGCCCACGCTGTCGCTGGCCAGGGTGCCGATTTCTTGTGCGGCCACCTGACTGCGCTCGGCCAACTTGCGAACCTCCGAGGCCACAACGGCAAAGCCTTTGCCGTGCTCACCGGCCCGCGCAGCCTCGATGGCTGCGTTCAAGGCCAGCAGGTTGGTTTGGTACGCGATGTCGTCGATGATGCCGATCTTGGTGGCGATGCTGCGCATGGCTGTCAACGTACTGCCGACGGCTTCGCCACCCTCTTGCGCCTGCTCGGCTGCTTGGCTTGCCATGCGGTCGGTCACCCCAGCGTTCTCGGCGTTTTGCTGCACGCTCGCCCCCATTTGCTGCAAAGCCGCGGTCGTTTCTTCGACGCTGGCAGCTTGCTGGGACGCGCTGTGGGACAAGGCTTGGGAGGTCTGCGAGACCTGGTCCGAGGCGCTGGCAAGTTGATCGGCCGCGGCCTTGACTTCCAGCAGCACACGCACGGTGGTGTCCAGCAACTCGTTGAAGCGAGCACCACTCTCGCGGAAGAAGCCCTGCTTGTCGTCGGTACGAATCCGCTGACTCAGGTCACCGGCCACTGCCGCCTCGGTCACCGTCGAAAACTCCCGCTCTGCGTTCTTCTGGTCGGTCACATCGACCCATTGGCCCACGGTCCCGAGCATGAGCTTCTCTTCGGTGTGGATGGGCGTGGTGGTCACTTCGTACTGCCGGCCACCCAGCACCATCAGGCTGGTGGTGGTCTCGCGCAGGTTGCGCAATCGCTCGATGGCCGCTGCCGGGTCGGCATAAAAAACTCCGATGCTGCCGCCCAAGATTTGCTCGGGATCGAAGGCCGGGTTGGTGGCCCGGAATGCAGCGACATCGCGCCGCAAAATGGTCTGCATGGCGCTGTTGAGATAAACCACCTTGCCATCGGCGTCGGCAATACGGACGGGCGTTCCCGACGCGTCCAGCGCTTGCTTGACTCGCGCATTCGCCGCCGACTCTGCGCGCTCGCGCTCCAATGCAGCCAGCTCGGCGGTCATGTCCTTCCACTCCACCACGGTCCCCAAGCGCCGGCCCGCCAGCACGATGGGGTTGACGATGAGGTCGAAGCGTCGGCCGCCCAGCGTGAGTCGCGTCTTGTGGCTGCTGCTCATGCGCTCCAGCATGCCCCGCTGGTGCGCTGGGTTCTTGTGGAACTGGTCGATGTTGGCGCCCAGCACTTCAGCCGCGCGAAAGCTCGGCAAGTCTTTGCGCATGTCGGCCTCGCAGGCCTCCAGCATCGCGTTCAACGAGGCGTTGGTGTAGATGATGTTGTGGCCCGGGTCGGCCACCATCACATTGGTGGCCGCCACGTCCAAGGCTTGACGAATGCGCTCAGCCTGCTCCGCACGATTCTTGGTGTCGGCGAACTCAAATCCCAAGCGGGTTTGGACGCGCCGCAATGACTGCATCAACTGCGCCAGGCGATCTCGCCCATCCACAGGAACGATGCCTTCAAACCGCCCTTGGGCAAAGTCTTCCAAGCGACCCGCGGCGGCCCCTACTGCGGCGGTGACACGGCGCACCGTCCACCAGCCCCCCACGCCGGCCAAGAGCACCAGGGCCACCCCCAGCAAGCTGGGCAACATTCGACCCGCGGCCCAACCCAGCAGACCCGCCCCCGCCAGTCCCGTCAGCGCCAGCAAAGAGAACTTGGCCCCCAGGCTCCACTTGCCCCAGCTTTGTTTCAGGCCGTCGACCCAACCCTTCTTGATGCCCTGTCCATCACGGATGACCCAACCTTGGGCTCGCCCCTCCTTGAACCGCCGGTACAGGGCCGTGGCAGCGTCCACCTGCTCGCGGGTCGGGCGGGTTCGCACCGACATGTAGCCCACCACCGCGTCGCCCTCGTACAAGGGCGTAGCGTTGGCAACCACCCAGTAGTGGTCGCCGTTCTTGCGTCGGTTCTTGACCATCCCGGTCCAAGGGCGTCCTTCCTTGAGGGCTCGCCACATGTCCTCGAAGGCCTCTTCCGGCATGTCCGGATGGCGCACTAGGTTGTGGGGCTGCCCAATCAACTCGGCGGTCTGGAATCCGCTGGCCTCCAGAAAATCGTCGTTGATGTAGGTGATGCGACCCTTCAGGTCGGTCCGCGACACGATGGTCATGCCATCGCGAAGCAGGTACTCCTGCTGGGTGACCGGTAGGTTGGTGCGCATGGTGTGGGTTGGTCAGTGTTCGTCGGCGATCTGGAAGTAGGCCATCAGCTCTTGCAATTGCTGAGCCTGCGCACTCAACTCCTCGGCCGTGGCGCTTAGCTGTTCGCTGGCGCTCGCGGTTTGCTGGGTCGTCCCCGACACGTGCCCCATGGCGGCAGTGATTTGCGCGACGCCTTGGCTTTGCTCGCCGCTGGCCGCTGCGATTTCCTGCACCAACTCACTCGTCTTCTGAATGCTGGGCACCATCTCGGCCAGCAACTGGCCGGCTCTTTCGGCCAGGCCCACGCTGTTGCCCGCCAAGGCGCCGATCTCTTGCGCAGCCACCTGGCTGCGCTCGGCCAACTTGCGCACCTCTGCCGCGACCACGGCAAATCCCTTGCCATGCTCACCGGCGCGCGCAGCCTCAATGGCCGCGTTCAAAGCCAGCAAGTTGGTTTGGTAGGCGATGTCGTCAATGATGCCGATCTTGGTGGCGATGCTCTTCATCGCGTCCACCGTCATCCCCACGGCTTGGCCTCCCTCCATGGCACGCTGCGACGCTTGCGTGGCCATCCGGTCGGTCACCGTGGCGTTCTCGGCGTTCTGCTTGACGCTGGCGGCCATTTCTTGCAGCGACGCAGTGGTTTGCTCCACGCTGGCCGCCTGCTGGGACGCGCTGTGCGAGAGGGACTGCGAGGTCTGAGACACCTGGTTGGAGGCGCTCGACAGTTGCGCCGCCGCCGCACTCACTTCACGGATGGTGCCCGACACCGTATCCAGAAGGCTGTTGAACTTCTCGCCGATCATGCGGAAGAAAGCTTGCTTGCCTTCCAGGCCGATGCGTTGGCTGAAATCCCCCTTCACCGCGCCGTCCACGATGTTGCCCACCTCCTGCTCGGCCGCCACCTCAGCAGTACGGTCCAGCCACTCCACCACGGTGCCGAGTCGGGTTCCATCGCCATCAAAGATCGGGTTGGCCGTGAGCCGGAACGAAATGCCGGCCACCTTGATGTCAGCAACGTGTGCGGTCCGCATGCTCTCGACCATGCCTCGCTGATGGGCCGGGTTGCGGTGGAAGCGGTCGAAGTGCTGACCGATCAGGTTGCGGGCATCGAACTGCGGCATCACCCGACGCATTTCGGGCTCGTTGCGCTCCATCATCGCCTTCAGCGTCTTGTTCATGAAGATGATGTGACCCGTGGCGTCGGCCACCATCACGTTGGCACTGGCCGAATCCAGCGCCTGCTGCAGGCGCTGTCCCGCTTGCGCCATGACCCGCTCGCGCTCGAGCTGCGCCAACTCTTCGGTGCGCTCGGTCCACTCGACGATAGTGCCGGTGCGTTGGCCGTCCACCGTCACCGGTGCGATGCTGAGCTCGAAAGTGCGTCCATCGGCCACCATCTTGGCTCGGTGCACATCGGTCAGCTTGTCCAGCATGACCCGCGCGTGCGACGGGTTGGGGTGGAACTGATCGATGTTGGAACCAATGACCTGGTTGGCATCGAAGCGCGGAAGTCGCGTGCGCAGGGACTTTTCAGCCTCGGCCATCATGCGCTTCATGGTGGCGTTGCAGTAGATGATGTTGTAGCTGGTGTCGGCCAGCATGATGTTGGCACTAGAGCGGTCCAAGGCTTGCAAGATGCGGTTGTTTTCCATCAGAACGCGCTCATCCCGGTCGTTGCGCTCTTTCAGGTTGACCTGCATCTGTCCGATGGCCTGCAAGAGCTTGGCCTGCTCGTCGCGACCCGCGTCGGTCACGTCCGAACTCAGGTCGCCCTGGGCCACCGCATTGGCGGCTCGCACGGCGCGCTGCAGAGGCTCGGTAATGGAACGGACGATCACGTAAGCCAAGCCGGCGATTACCAGCAGCATCAAAACCATCGCGCCAATTTCGATGTTGCGATGGCGGGTTTCGCTCGCAATGCGGTCGTGCAAGATGTCCTGCAACACCGTTACTGCATCCTTGCGCACCGCAGCTTGGGCCTCCAAAACCGCGGTGGCCGTTGCGAACACCGCTTCGCTGCTAACGACCGACTTCCCGTTGGCACCCAGCAAGTCCACTTGGGCCATCTTTACAGCGCGCAGGGTTTCCTGCTCTGCACGTTTGACAGGCCCCTCCAAACGCTGAGCCGAGTTGGGGTCGGTCAGGGCCATCTTTTCCACTTGCGCTTTGACGCGACGGTTGTAGAACTCTGCGTTCTGAATCACGGCCTGCAGCGTTCCGCGGTCAAAGCCGCTGACTTCCTTCCCTTGAGCAAGCTGTGCCGCCATGGCGGTGCCTTTGGCGCGAAGCTGCCCAAGGGCCTCGGCCAGCCTCGGCAGGTAGTCCACCACCGCCGTCATCAAGTAGTAGCTCTCGGCCACCGGGTCCAACGACAACCCCGATTCGTCGGCCAAAGTCTCTCGGGCAAACAAATAGTCGTCTACCAACTTGTTGTGGGCGAGATAGGCGTCGTTGCCAGAAATCGAGCCGGCATCGACCGACGCCTTCAAAGCACCAAAGGCCTTGCCCAGTGCCTGAAACTGCTCCGCCGATTTGCTGAGCATGGGGTCGCTCATCAAGGGCTTGAGCTTGGCCAAAGCCTTGTCCACATCTGCCGCCGCGGCCGCACGCGCGCTTTGGGCACCGGCATCCCCGGACAGAGTTCGAGCACTCAAGCCACGATGCAACTGGATGGCCACCATCACATCGTCAGCGGCTTCAGCGGCGTCCAATCCGACGTCCTCCGCCACCGTGACAGCGATGCTCTTGTTCAGCTGCAACACCAACTGCGTGAGTGGTACCAAGGCGGCCAACAGGGCCAGCACGCCCACGATGGCGAGTTTTTGCCAGAGCAGCAGCTTGCGGAAGAACGCGGTCATGGGCTTGCCTCTTGCTTAAGAAATCGTTTCAAACACGCGTCGCCAAACCGTGGCGTCGCGCCGAGTGGATCAGTCCGTTCACGTCCAACACCAAGGCCACCTCGCCGCTGCCCAAAATGGTGGAACCGGCCAGAGCCTTGAGATGCACAAACAAGCCCGATAAGGGCTTGATGACAGTTTGGTGCTCACCAAGCAGGCGGTCGACGATGACCCCTACACGGCCGCCCTGCCCTTCACGCACGACCACGACGCTGCGACGGCGGTTCAGATCCACCGGGCAGTTGTAAAAGCGCGCCAGGTCCAGCCAGGGCACGATCTCGCCGCGCATGTTGAAGGTCCCGGTGACCTGCTCGGGGTGTTGCGTGAGGGCCTTTTGGGCCTCGGGCG
>JACCEA010825147.1_pt1 | contig 20825 bp, 21 predicted proteins | sample 7449851 | NCBI WGS metagenome assembly JACCEA01 (sample SAMN15323453, study PRJNA562643) | freshwater metagenome | isolation source: river surface water | place: USA:Blue River Watershed | collected 2017-08-18 | reverse complement strand
TAAAAATGTTTCATAATGATAGCAAGGCTATTCTCACGCCATCGATTTCGTCTAAGAGCGAACTTAAGCGAAGGGGATTTAAACATGTATATGTATGGACGAGAGGGGTAGCAAACGAACTCATCAGTCATAAAAAAATTATTAAAAATAAACACCCTCGAGTAATTTATGTTGGACGAGTGAGCCGAGAAAAAAATCTAGAAGTATTATGTGCATTGCAAGATAAATTTGAGATTACGATAGTGGGCGAAGGACCACGCTTGAATGCTTATAGGAAGAAGTATTCTAAGGTCAAATTTTTAGGCTATCTATTTGGCCGAGAATTAGCCGACACTTATAGAGCGCATGATGTATTTTGTTTTCCGAGCAAGACCGACACGTTTGGTATCGTCATGATTGAGGCCTTAATGAATGATTTGCCGATTGCAGCCTATCCTGTGACGGGCCCAGTCGATATTGTGGAGCATGGAAAAACGGGATACCTTGGACATGATATAGAGTTTAATATCAGACAGTGTTTAAAGCTTGACCGAAAAAAAATTAGCCTATTCCTGAAGGAACAATGGTCGTGGACGACATGTGTCAACATCCTTCATCAGCATTTACTAAAGAGTGACTGATTTTTTTTGAGTCTCAGACCAGAAAATGTTTAGCGTAACGTGCTGGAATATCTTTTAAGAAGAACATGGTTAAAAAGTCTGCAGTGTTGAAGTCTGGATCCCATGCAGGGTCACCACAAATTTTAGCACCCACTCGCAAGTAACCTTTTAAAAGTGCTGGCGGTTCAACGTCAAGATCCTGATCTAATTCATGGATAGGTAAAGGCAGTTTTGGCGTGACACGATATTCCAAGGGTGACAAGTGTGAAGCATTAATTTTTTTAGCAAGACTTGCTGCATAGTGTCCCCCATCTCCCATGGGCACGCTTGCACAACCAATCATCACTTCATAATTATTTTTTTTCATGTAGTCCGCAAGACCGCTCCATAGGGCCATGATGACGCCACCCGTTCTAAAATCTTTATGTACACAAGAGCGACCAACCTCCACCATCTTATCCGATAAATGCATGAGTCGATCTAGATGAAACTCAAGATCTGAATAATAAAACCCAGCTTCTTTTGCCTTATGTGGTGGAAGGACTCGATAGGTGCCAATAACTTTAAGTGTTTCGGTATCTCGGATAAGAAGATGATCACAGTATTGATCAAGGATATCTTTATCTATTTTTTCGTAATTAGATGTTAAGTGGGCGCCCATCTCTTCTGCAAAAACTTTATATCTTAATTGCTGTGCCTCCCTTATCTCATTTTCATCTTGTGCCCATGAAATTTGTATAGGACTTTTTTGATTTGTATTTAATGATTTTTGGTCCTGTATGACTAATTCGCTCATTAAGGATGGGTCTAGTATCAATTCGCTCATAAAAATTCCTTATATAAAGTTAAATAAGACTCTAGAAGTGAAATATTTCATTTGTGTGAAGATAGTTTTAATCTTTTATGACAATGAATGCTGATGCCAGTCGACAAGTTTTAATTTCCCTTTTTTGGTTTCTACAAGCGCTGTGAGACTCTCTACCCAATCACCATCGTTGTAGTAATCAATACCTTTAATCTTTTTAATAGCTGCTTTATGAATATGTCCACATATCACGCCATCACATTTTTTTCTTTTGGCTTCAGCTGCCATGAGTTTTTCAAAATTCTCAACATACTTCACAACATTCTTAATTGAGTTCTTGATGTATGAGGAGAATGACCAGTAATGAAATCCGTATTTGTGTCTTAAGGTGTTTGAGAAATGGTTAATTCTCAAGATGACGTAATAAAGTGAATCGCCTACAAATGAAAGCCATTTAGCGCATGAGATGATATTGTCAAAAAGATCACCGTGAGTCACCCACAACCTTTTGCCATCCAATGTTGTATGGATAAGGTCATTTTTGATTTCAATATCACCGAAAGTCATGTTAATAAATTGGCGACCCAGCTCATCATGATTGCCTGGTATGTAAATAACCTTAGAGCCTTTTCTTGCTTTACGTAATAGCTTTTGAATCACATCATTATGTTTTTGTGGCCAATACCAGCGTTTTTTAAGGGCCCATCCGTCAATGATATCGCCCACTAAGTAAATTGTTTCGGCAGTATTGTTCTTAAGAAAGTCGAGAAGGTATTCGGCCTTGCATTCGGCAGTACCTAGGTGAACATCAGAAATCCAAATCGCACGATATCTTTTCATATGTGAGCATTAAATATGACAAGTATGAAAGTTTCGTGACAAAACAGTGTCACAAATATGACACAGAAGATCATTAAGATGTGTGACATGAAAACCTTGAAGATACTTTTACATATATTATTGGTCATACCTCTATGCCTAATAATCCTGATCTCACCAAAGGTGCAGCAAGATAAAATTATTCAATTTTGGTGTAAAAAACTTTTATCTATTTTTGAGATTAAGGTTGATATAAAAGGTGATGAAGTATTTCTCTTTAATCAGAAAAAATACTTACTCGTGTCTAACCATATTTCATGGCTTGATATCATTGTCATTCAATCCATTAAGCCATCTATCTTTGTTGCGAAATCAGATGTAGCATCGTGGCCTCTTTTTGGTTGGGTAGCTCATATGACAGGTACAATATTTATTAAGCGCGATAAGGTGTCAGATATTAAAAAAGCTTTAAAGAAGATAAAGCGACGTTTAACCAAGCGATCAGTATGCATATTTCCAGAAGGCACTTCTACCAATGGTCGATATGTCTTGCCCTTTAAAAGTAATTTATTTCAATCTTCGATTGATTCTAATAGAGCGATTCTCCCCATATGCTTAGTGTATAAAGATGATCGTGTCTACACAGACAAGGTTGCATTTATAGGAGATATGTCACTTATCGATTCAATCATGAGAATTAAAAAAGAAAAACATATTAAGGCTGTTGTCGATGTCTTACACCCTATCAAACCTCGAGGTAATAGAAAGGAACTCGCAAGCTATACCTATGAGATGATTCAAAAAAACTTATCTCAAAATTTGTCATAAAACTTTCACAATTTGATATTAACCTTACCGCAATATCTATTATGGATAATTGCTATGACAAATAAACTCAAGTTGTACATGAATCAGCTTCATCATGTCGATAGTCATTTATGCATTACATTTAATAGAACTAGTCATAACACTCTCATCAGAAATTTCTTTAAAGGTATTGGTCGCCTAGGCGATGGTGTGTTTTGGTATAGCCTTATGATGCTTATGTTATGTTTAGATCAGGCTCGCGCATTATTGCCTGTATGTCATATGGTAGCTGCTGGATTGATTGGAACATTAATTTATAAGTGGCTAAAGGTTAGAACTCTTCGGCCACGCCCATTTAATGTGTATCAGCAAATTTCATTAAGAAGCATACCCCTTGATCAATTTAGCTTTCCATCTGGACATACATTACATGCGGTCATATTTTCAATGGTTGCCATCCATTATTACCCTATGTTGGCGACAGCATTAATTCCATTCACGATTTTAATTGGATTATCTAGACCTATCTTAGGACTTCATTATCCAAGTGATGTTTTAGTGGGTGGTTTAATAGGTGTGCTTATTTCAATCATTTCTTTTTACATTATCTAAATGAATATACTTTTTATATCTGATGTTTTTTTTCCTCGCGTGAATGGGGTCTCAACATCCATTAATACTTTTGCAAATGAGCTTAAAGCACTCGGACATCAAGTGACTTTAATCGCACCATCTTATGGAGATGACGATAAGCATGCAGACTGGATTGTAAGAGTACCTTCCCATAAGATTTATTTCGATCCTGAAGATCGCTTAATGAATTTTGGTAAATTGAAAGCATTATTACCATGGGTTGAAGAAGGAAATTTTGATGTAATTCACATTCATACACCGTTTACAGCACATTACTTAGGCATTCATTTTGGAAAAAAATTAGATATCCCCGTGGTGGAAACTTACCACACATTCTTTGAGGATTATTTGCATCATTATTTACCCTTTATCCCACAATTTATTTCTAGAAAGCTTGCAAGAACAATATCGAGAAGACAATGCAATGCAGTCGACGGTATTATCTCCCCATCAAAACCCATGTTGGATGTATTAAAAGAATATGGCATTAAAACATCTGCAGAAGTAGTGGCTACAGGTTTAGATGAGTCAAGCTTTGCTAAAGTCGATGGCGAGTCATTCCGCATTAGTCATGACATTCCATTAACACAACCGATACTTTTATTTGTAGGCCGCGTAGCCCATGAAAAAAATATTGAGTTCTTACTTGAAATGCATGTGGAATTAATACAAAAGCATCCGGATGCATTATTGGTGATTACAGGCGAGGGGCCAGCAGAAGAATCGATTAGGGCATCTATTGCGAGATTAGGTCTCGTGAATAAAGTAAAAATGATTGGGTACTTAGACCGCAGTCATGAGCTTATTGCATGTTACAAGGCGGCTGATGTATTTGTCTTTGCATCTAAGAGTGAGACGCAAGGTTTGGTACTTTTAGAGGCTATGGCTCAAGGGACGCCTGTCGTTGCATTAGCAGAGCTTGGAACCAAATCAATACTTATCGAAGGTGAGGGAACTTTAATCGCAAAAGACGATATTCATGATTTTGCAGATAAAGTAAGCATACTTTTATCTGACCCCTCAAAATGCGAAAGTATTGGAAAAAAAGGGATGCAATATGCACAAGAGAAATGGGGCGCTGATGTCTTAGCTAAAAAAGTGGCTAAATTTTATAAACATGTCATCACACAAAAAACATCACTCACAAGATATACCAATACTAGAATTGGTAATGCTAAAGGCGCAGCTTAGTAGAGCTCTATCTCATATTTCCATTCAATTTTTTTCCAGTCGGATGCTTCCTTGTTGAGTCCGAATTGAATGAATGGATTTTTCTCTAACCAAACCTTAGAAATCTTTAATTTAAATCCTTTAGGATTTTGTTCCACCTCAATAAGAGGCAGTGCTTGATTTTCTCTTTTTCTTGAGACGACATGCGCTAGCCTTAAGCAGAATAATAAGTGCCAATCGATATAACCAGGACTTATAGGAAGTTTATTGAGTTTACCGTTATGTCCTAATACGAGTCCTGCAAGTCTTGCCTGATCAAGCCTAGAAAATCCTGGTAAGTCAGCGTTAGATATAATGTAAGCAGAATGTTTCTGGTAGTCAGTGCGTGATACAGCTAAGCCAATTTCATGCAGGAATGATGCCCAAGATAAAAGTTTGCGATTATTTTTTCTATCCTCTTTTTTAAAGGTAGGTAATTGATCTAGAAAAAAATCAGCCGTTTCACTTACCCTTTTAAATTGTGCTTCGTCTACATTAAAACGTTTGCCTAATTGCTCGATGAGGCCATGCCTCGTATCAATATTTTCTAGTTTACCAATCGAATTAAAGAGTGTTCTTAGAATACCTTTTTTCTTGGTATTAGCACCATGATTGGATTGATTGTAGAGATGATGGAGGGAGCCAAAAAGAAGAGCAGCTTCCGTAATTTCCATGTGCTCAATACCTAACTCCTCAAAGGCTGCGATCATGATCGCGAGACCTCCGGGCAACACGGGCTTACGATCGGCTTTTAAACCTAATAAGCTTAATCGATCGATATGTTTTGTTTCAAGTAAGTTTTTTTTAAGTAACTCTAAACCATGACGTGTGATAACCCCCCCTGTTTCTTCAACAGGAAGATTATGAGGTTCACCACTTAATCTATTGAGTGCGATAAGTTCTGCAATAGCTCTGGCTGTGCCTGATGAGCCTATCGCTTGTTCCCAACCCATTTTTCGATAAAAAGGTGCGATGGCTTTAATTTCCTTTAAAGCAGCATTCTGAGCAGCTTTAAAATTCTCTTCATCGATGATACCTTCCGAAAAAAATCTTTGGCTAAAAGAAACGCACCCTATAGGTAGAGACTCCAAAAGCTTCGGCTCATGGCCGTCACCGATTATGATTTCAGTAGAACCGCCGCCAATATCAAATACAAGCCTTTTACCGACACACATGGGCGCGATATATGAGGCTCCGATATAGATAAGCCTGGCTTCTTCATTACCTGAGATGACATTAATCGGGAAGCCCAAAAGTTTTTCCGCTTCATCGACAAATTTTTTGGCATTTCGAGCAACACGGAAGGTGTTCGTAGCTACTGCAACGACTTGATTAGGGCTAAAGCTTCTTAAGCGATCGCCAAATCTTAAAATAGCTGCGAGTGCTTTCGTTGTTGACTCTTCACTTAATTCATTATCTTGATTAAGTCCTCCAGCAAGTCTCACAGTATCTCTTAAGGTATCGATGGTTTGAAATTGAATGCCAGTAGGTAGATAATTGACCTTTGCAATCATCATTCTAAAACTGTTAGAGCCTAAGTCTATAGAGGCATATAAGCCATTTAGATTTTGAGGGGATTGGGCTATTTTGCGAGAGGGTATCATCATAAAGGACGCTAATTTAAATCAAATTTATGACATATCGATGACATATCTTACAAATGTCATGTAAATGTCACATTCGGTAATCACAATGATAGTATGAATGTTGTGAAATCTAAACTTAATTTATTAAATCGTGAATTAGGCGCTCTCGAATTTAACCGACGTGTCCTTGCCTTAGCGCAAAATCTTAAAATACCTCTTTTAGAGCGCCTTAAGTACATCTGTATTGTTTCAAGTAATTTAGATGAATTCTTTGAAATTCGTATCGCAGTGCTTAAAGAGCAACTAAGAAAAAATCCTAAAAGTAAAACGCAAGATGGTCTTATTGTGAGCGATGCCTATTTAAATATTGTAAAAGAGACACAAACACTTGTAAGCCATAAGTACAAAATATTCCAAAAAGATATTTTACCGAGACTCGAAAGAGAGGGAGTCCACCTTCACTTCGAGAGCGCATGGACGCCAAGTCAACATCGTTGGGCAAAAACATATTTTGAAAAAGAACTCGTTCCTCTCTTAACTCCGATTGTTTTAGATCCAGCCCACCCGTTTCCTAAGGTCATCAACAAAAGCTTAAACTTTTTTGTAACATTAGAAGGTAAGGATGATTTTGGAAGGACGCCTAAGTTAGCTGTTGTTCAAGCGCCTCGTTCTATACCGCGTGTCATTCAAATGCCAGCTCGCATTAGTCAAAAACCATATGGCATTGCGATCCTATCAACCTTTATGCAATCTTTCGTGCATGAACTTTTTCCTGGCATGAAAATTACAGGTTGTTATCAATTCAGGGTGACAAGAAATTCAGATTTATTTGTATCCGATGATGACATCTCTGACTTAAAAGAATCATTAAAAGGTGAGCTATCTACAAGGCATTTAGGCGATGCAGTGAGGCTTGAAATTTCTTCTGATATTCCAGATCACCTTCTTAAGTATTTAAGAAAATCTTGCGATTTGAATCCTGAAGATTGTTATCGCGTAGATGGGCCGGTTAACTTAATGCGCTTAATGCAAGTAGCGGAGATTGTGAATAGACCCGATCTGAAATTTCCATCTCACATTCCTAAGTTACCCTTAATTAAAGGTTCCATCTTTGATGAACTTAAAACACGCGATGTATTACTTCATCATCCTTATGAAAGCTTTGAGCCTGTTTTGAATTTACTCAGAACTGCCTCAAAAGATCCCGATGTATTAGCGATCAAACAGACGATATATAGAACCGGAAATATATCACCTGTGATGGACGCTTTAATTGAAGCTGCTAAGAATGGCAAAGAAGTCACTGTGATTGTAGAGCTCTTAGCGCGTTTTGATGAAGAGACAAATATTTCATGGGCAGCTAAATTAGAAGAAGTTGGTGCGCATGTTGTTTATGGCGTAGTGAAACATAAATGTCACGCCAAGATGATCATGATTGTAAGAAAAGAGTTATTGCCAGCAAAAGGCAAAAGAAAACCAGAGCACACCTTAAAACGTTATGTGCACTTAGGGACAGGTAACTACCACCCTAGAACAGCTAAGCTATATACAGATTTTGGATTGATGACTTCAAACCCATCAATTTGTGATGATGTTCATAAGATTTTTATGCAGCTCACAGGCACTAGTCGTTTAATCAAATTGAAATCATTATGGCACTCGCCTTTTACTATGTTTGATCAAATTGTGAAGCATATTCAAGCTGAAGCCAAGGCAGCAAAATTAGGCAAGCCCGCAAGGATTGTGGTGAAAGTGAATGCACTTTTAGAGCCTACTGTGATTAATGAGCTCTACAAAGCCTCGCAGGCAGGTGTCAAAATTGATTTAATTGTAAGAGGGGTGTGTGCGCTTAAGCCTAAAGTTAAAGGGCTCTCCGAAAATATTCGAGTAAGATCTATTGTGGGACAATTTTTAGAGCATCATCGTATTTTTTATTTTTATGCAAACGGCAAGGAAAATATTTATTTATCATCCGCAGACTGGATGGATAGAAACTTATTTAGAAGAATTGAAGTGGCCTTTCCTATTCTTGAGCCCGAATTGAAACAGAAGGTTATTCATGAAGGCTTAAATGAATTACTAAAAGATGTTTCTAGCTGGAATATGAATTCAGATGGTCTTTATAAACAATCAGCATCTACATCAAATAATAAATTATCGGGTCAACAAAATTTATTACTTAAATATAGTGTAGTTACAAAATCTTCAAAAGGAAAGCTTAAAGCTTAACCTTCTTTTGCCATATTAATAGTGTAACGTGGAATTTCAATCGTGAGATCATTTTGATCCACAATAGCTTGGCAAGATAGTCTTGATTTAGGTTCTAATCCCCATGCTTTATCAAGAAGATCCTCTTCTAAGTCATCAGCTTCATTTAATGTTTCAAATCCTTCTCGCACAATCACATGGCATGTAGTGCATGCACACACTTGATCGCAAGCGTGTTCTATATCAATATGGTTTTGCAACAAATTCTCACAGATAGACAGCCCCGGTTTGGCATCAATTACTTCTCCATGAGGGCAGATTTCAACATGTGGCAAGATAATAATTTTTGGCATATTAGAAGTTTACCTTATCTATCGATTTGCCTCTAAGCGCATGACTCACAGACTCATCCATAAGTTTAGCTGCAAATGATTCTGTGAGTGTGTTTAAATCTTTTGTATGCTGAGTGATTAAATCAGAATTATCAGAATTAAGAGCAGATAATAGTGTTTGTATGGCTGATTGAATCTTTGCAATTTCTTCCTGGGTTAGTAATGCATTGCCATTTTTATCTAGGGCATTTCGCACGGCTATAATAATTTGTTCACCTTCAATTTTAGCCTCACTCAATGCACGTATCTTTTTATCTTCATCAGCTTTTTCAAAAGATTGTTTGAGCATATTTGAAATTTGATCTTCAGATAAGCCATATGAAGGTTTGACAGTAATACTTGTTTCTTTATTGGTAGATAATTCTTTTGCGGATACCGAAAGCAATCCATCAGCATCAATCTGGAAAGTGACACGAATTTTTGCGGCTCCTGCGACCATTGGCGGAATGTCAGTTAAGGTAAAGTTTGCTAGCGATCTGCAATCTGATACTCGTTCACGTTCACCTTGTAATACATGAATCGACATTGCAGTCTGCCCATCCTTATAGGTTGTAAATTCTTGTGCTTTTGCAATTGGAATTGTGGAGTTTCTATGAATAATTTTTTCTACTAAGCCACCCATCGTTTCAATTCCTAAAGATAACGGCGTTACGTCAAGAAGAAGTAGATCTTGATCTGATTTATTTCCAGCAAGTGTATGAGCCTGTCTTGCAGCACCAAGCGCTACAACCTCATCTGGATTAAGATCATTGAGTAATTCTTTCTTAAAGAAATTTTTAATTTCTGATTGAATATGCATCATGCGTGTCGCCCCGCCTACCATTACTATGCCGTCAATGGATTCGATTGATAATTGCGCATCATTTAATGCACGCCTTATAGGTTGAATTGTTTTTTGTACAAGATCATGTGTTAATTTAAAAAATGTATCTCGATCTAATGAAAAACTAATGTCTTGACCATCTGATAGTTTAATTAACGTTTTTGCAGATAAATCTTTCGTAAGTTTTTCTTTTAAGGATTTAGCATGCGTAATGAGTGCGCGTTTATCCTCATGACTAAGCTGAGTGATTTTGTTTTCATGTTTGATAAGCTCTGCTATGGCCTGATCAAAATCATCTCCGCCTAGATGAGAGTGACCATTCGTGGCTAACACTTCAAATATACCTTTATGAAGCTTTAAGATGGAAACATCAAAAGTGCCGCCACCTAAATCATATATGACGAAGGTACCTTCTTTCTTTTGATCGAGACCATAGGCAACAGCCGCGGCTGTAGGTTCATTGATGAGTCTTAAGACATTTAAACCAGCTAACTTGGCAGCATCTTTTGTAGCTTGACGTTGTGCATCGTCGAAATAAGCAGGAACCGTAATTACCGCACCTGCAATCTCACCGCATAAAGAAGTTTCAGCAAGATCTTTTAATTTTTTTAAGATGTCGGATGAGATTTCAATCGGATGTTTTAAGCCTTGCTCGGTTTTAATTTGTATATCATCGCTATCATCATCAAAAGCATAAGGCAGTGATTCTCGATATTGAATATCAGATTTATTATGACCCATGAAGCGCTTCACTGACACAATAGTGTTCTTTGCATCAGTTGCTAAATAGGGCAACGCCTCATGACCTACCTTAATCGTATTTTGTCCGTAATAGACGATCGATGGTATGAGTGCGTTTCCATTCGTATCTTTTAAGATGGTAGATAATCCACTTTGAACAGTTGCCACCAAAGAGTTTGTCGTGCCTAAATCAATGCCCACCGCAAGCTTGTGTTGGTGAGGAAGGGTACTTTGACCAGGCTCTGCGATTTGAAGTAGCGCCATAATTTAAACAATCTCAATTAATGCATCACGGATATGCTGTTCAATTTTCTCAATAAAATTTAGTTCGCGCGTGATTTTAATGGCATCATCAAGATGATCTTTATGATTAAAGGAGGCTGGGAGTTTATTTATCATGTCGTCTTTATTTCCTTGAATCTCAGCAGCTAATTTTTCAAGGGCTAATTTATTATGCTTATGTGTCTCAAGCTCTTCGCGCCATTCCATTTGCTGCATTAAAAAATCCTGAGGCACAGCCGTATATTTTTCATCATGAATATTCACACCATGAAGTTGAAGCAAATATTCTGCGCGTCGAATAGGCGACTTTAAAGTTTGATAGGCGTCATTCACTTGCGCTGTTTTTCTAATGGATTCTAATTTTGTTTCATCATCAAATGATGCGAAGCGATCAGGATGAATTTCTTTTTGAATACCTTGGTAGTTCTGATCAAGTCTTTCTAAATCAACAACAAATGTTTCTGGAAGTTTGAGGAGACTAAAAAAATTTTGACTCACACTGTAAAGCTTTCACCGCAACCACATTCTGCCTTAACGTTAGGATTATTAAATTTAAATCCTTCATTTAAACCTTCTTTAGCAAAATCGAGTTCGGTTCCGTTTATATAAACAAGACTTTTTGGATCCACCATGATTTTAATGCCATGACTTTCAAATACTTGATCTTCAGGTAGCGTGTCATCCACAAACTCTAATGTGTAAGCCATGCCAGAGCAGCCCGTGGTTTTAACGCCTAGTCGAAGTCCTACGCCCTTGCCTCTGTTTTTGAGATATTTTTCGACGCGTTCAGCTGCTTTAGGTGTTAAAGAAATACTCATCTTAAGTTTATTTACCTTGTTTACTTTTTAAATCAGCAATGGCTGATTTAATTGCATCTTCCGCCAGAACTGAGCAATGTATTTTAACAGGTGGTAATGCTAACTCTTCTGCAATCGCCGAGTTTTTAATTTCAGATGCTTGGTCTAATGTTTTACCTTTTAACCATTCGGTCACGAGTGAGCTTGAAGCAATCGCTGAACCACAGCCGTAGGTTTTAAACTTTGCATCTTCAATCACACCATCATCAGTTACTTTAATTTGTAATTTCATAACGTCACCGCATGCGGGAGCACCTACCATGCCGGTACCGACGTGAGGATCATTCTTGTCGAGGGATCCAACATTTCTTGGGTTTTCATAGTGATCTAAAACTTTATCGCTGTATGCCATATATATCCTTAAAAAAACTAGTGGGCAGCCCACTCAACTTTACTAATATCAATGCCATCTTTAAACATTTCCCACAATGGTGAGAGGTCTCTTAATTTTTGAATCTTGTCTTTTAATAGTTGAATCGTAAAATCTACATCTGCTTCTGTAGTGAAGCGTCCAATTGAAAAACGAATGGAGCTATGAGCTAATTCGTCTGAGCGACCTAAAGCGCGCAACACATAACTTGGCTCCAAACTAGCTGAAGTACATGCAGAACCACTTGAGACTGCAATATCTTTCACTGCCATGATGAGTGACTCACCTTCGACATAGTTAAAGCTGATGTTAAGATTATGTGGGATACGATGTTTTAAGTCACCATTCACATAAACCTCTTCAATGCTTTGTAAACCTTGAAGCAATTTATCGCGTAACTTTATGATGCGTTCATTCTCTGATTTCATTTCTAAGCGAGCGATTCTAAATGCTTCACCCATACCTACAATTTGGTGGGTGGCTAGAGTGCCTGAACGCATGCCGCGCTCATGACCACCACCATGCATTTGTGCCTCAATACGAATACGTGGTTTACGTCTTACATATAGCGCACCTATACCCTTAGGTCCATATGTTTTGTGTGCAGAAAAACTCATTAAATCTACAGGTAATTTTTCTAGGTCAATATCTACCTTTCCAGTAGCTTGCGCAGCATCTACATGAAAGATGACTTTTTCATTTCGGCAGATATTGCCTAAAGCTTCAATATCTTGAATCACACCAATTTCATTATTGACAATCATCACAGAGGCTAACACCGTATCAGGACGAATAGCTTTTTTAAATTTTTCTAAATCTACTAAGCCATTAGGCTCGGGTTCTAAATAAGTCGCAGTAAAACCTTCACGTTCAAGTTCACGCACCGCATCGATGACTGCTTTGTGTTCAGTCGCAATAGTTAAGACGTGCTTACCTTTAGTACTATAAAAATGACTAGCACCTTTGATCGCTAAGTTATTGGATTCAGTCGCACCTGATGTCCAGACAATTTCCCTGGGGTCAGCATTGACGAGTTTAGCGACTTCTTCGCGCGCCTCTTCTACTGCTTTTTCTGCAGTCCAACCAAAGCTGTGGCTTCTTGATGCAGGATTGCCAAAATGTTCCGTGATATAAGGAATCATTTTTTCGGCGACACGTGGATCAATCGGTGTCGTTGCTGAGTAATCTAAATAAATTGGTTTACGTTCCATATGTTCGGTCATCTCTTATGCCGCGATTGCGGTCAGTTGTTTTAGTATTTGTAATTCTTTTTTTAATGTTTCAATAAATGATGTGACATCATCTATGGTGTTTTGGTTTCCAAAACTAATACGTAATGCACCACGGGCTAAATCTTCATCGATACCCATGGCAAGTAGCACATGACTTGGTTCTTTATTGACACTTGAGCATGCAGAACCACTCGCAATCGCAAAACCTTTTTTATCTAATGCAGTGAGGAGTGTTGAGCCCTCGATATCTTTAAATGCAAAGAAAGTTGTATTACCCAGTCTTTTTGCTTTTTCAGAAAAAATCACAGCACCCAATGCTTTTAAATGAAATTCGAGTGTTGTTTGAAGTTCACGTGAACGGATGGACGATTCTTTTAATGATTCTGAAATTAATTCACACGCTTTACCAAAACCTACAATCGCAGCAATATTTTCAGTGCCACTCCTTAAGTTCTTTTCTTGTCCGCCACCATAAATAAGGGGCTCAATATCAGAGCGCTTATTTAAGATTAAAGCACCTACACCTTGAGGACCATAAATTTTATGGCTAGAGAGTGTCATCGCATCAATCTGAAGTTCATTAAAGCGCACATCCATTTTTCCAAAGGCTTGCACAGCATCTGTATGCGAGATGGCTTTTTTTTCTTTTGCAAAATCAGATAGCTTAGACACTTCTTGAATCACACCTGTCTCATTATTCGCTAACATCACAGAAACAAGACTAATATTTTCCGCAGTGATACTTTTATAAGCCTCATCCGGTATCACACCATCGTGATTGACTTTGAGTAATTCTTGATGCCAGCCCTGATGGGTAAGCGCTTCCATGGGGCGTGCGACGCAAGGGTGTTCAATATTACTTCGGACCAAAGTACTTTGAGAATTTTTAATCGCCGCACCGTGCACGATCATGTTATTAGCCTCAGTGCCGCCTGAGGTAAAAATAACTTCAGTAGGATGTGCGTGAATGGCTAATGCCACTTGTTCACGCGCTTCTTCAATCGCAGTTCTTGCATGCCGACCGAAACTATGTTGACTTGTCGGGTTACCTTGCTGTGTTTCTAGGAAAGGCATCATGACGCTCAAGACTTTTTTGTCTATGGCCGTTGTCGCGTTATGATCGAAATAAACTTTTGACATCATTGGGTTAACTAGCTTTAGCTAAATTGCCTTGATTGAGTTTGTCGTTCAAGAAAAAAATTGCGCGCTCATGATTCTTAACATCTTTAGATTGCGCTTCGACAAGGTGCGCTAAAGTTAAACTTTCAAGGTAATCTAAAATTTTGGTATTAATCGATGCCCAAAGATCATGGGTAATACAGCGCCCACCTTCATGGCAATTTTCTTTGCCTGAACATTGCGTGGCATCAATCTCTTCGTCGACAGCGCTGATAATAGACTTCACTGTAATATCTTGATGTTTTTTAGCTAAGTGATAACCACCGCCGGGACCACGAATACTTTTTACAATGCCTTCACGTCGCATGCGACTAAAAAGCTGCTCAAGATAAGATAAAGAAATGGATTGTCGCTCACTGATGTCAGCTAAAGTGACAGGCTTTTCTGACTCGTTGAGTGCGAGATCAAGAATAGCAGTGACTGCAAAACGACCTTTAGTAGTCAGACGCATAAGAAGATCCTCTATCTTTAAACTTATAAGAAATTGTTTAGGTTTCTGAAGCCTAAACTATAGAATAACCTAACAATTTAGTCAAGTATTATTTAGACGCCTTTTTCTTGAGCGAGAAGGCTTTGCCGAGCTTGAGATCCTCATTGGCTCTGGGTTTTAAGGATTTGATTTGAGCTTCTAAACGCTCAATCGTTTGGTTTTGTTTTTTAATGGCCGACATTAAATGATCGATATTTTTATGCATAGGATCAGGCTCATCTTTACCCACTGCATAAGCGTTAAAGGCTGGTAATTGCACCGCACTTTTTTGTTTTGTTTTGCCTTCTTCTTCGACAATGCGTGCAGGAATTCCGACAGCCGTTGCTTTGGCTGGCACATCTTTTACCACCACTGCATTGGATCCGATTTTAGCCCCGCGTCCAATGGTAATTGGCCCTAAGATCTTAGCCCCCGCACCAATAACGACTCCTTGCTTTAACGTAGGGTGACGCTTACCCTTATTCCAAGAAGTGCCCCCCAATGTGACGCCATGATAGAGCGTGCAATCATCTTCAATCATCGCGGTTTCTCCAATCACCACACCCATGCCATGATCAATGAATACACGACGACCAATTGTCGCACCTGGATGAATTTCAATACCGGTCAACCAACGACCGATATGAGAAATCATGCGACCTAACCAGTAAAATTTAATTTGCCAAAAAGCATGAGCTAATCGGTGAATGAGTAATGCATGCACGCCAGGGTAGGTCGTCAAAACTTCAAGTGTCGACCTCGCGGCTGGGTCGCGTTCAAACACGATAGCAATATCTTCTCGAATTTTTTTAAACATAAATGTCATTATCGCATGAAACGCTAAACTTGACTAAATTGCTAAGGTAATAGAAAAATTTCTTTAAGATTTTATTTTTTTTTGAACCTGCGTTAAGATGCCGCGCAAAATATTGATTTCATCAATCTCGAGTTGTGCTCTGGTGAAAAGAATATGAAGCCGTTGCATCAATCGTTCTCCTTGAACTTTATCTAGGAATTCGATTTCGTCTAGCATGCTTTCTAAATGTGATAAAAATCCCATCAAGCTATCATGATCTGCTAAGAGATCTAAGTCCTTGGTATAGAGCTTAGGTGCGTTTGTTGAAATACTTGCCTGTCTTAATTCGTGACATACCACTTGCACCGCTTGCGCTAAATTTAAGGATGAATAGTTTGGGTTGGCATTAATAAAACTCAACATTTGGCATTGATTTGTTTCAAGATTTGAAAGACCACTCGCTTCATTACCAAAGACAAAAGCTACATCAGACTGATCAGCAATACGAATCATTTCGTTCGCGACTTCACGAATATCCAAATAGGGTTGGGATAATTCGCGTCTTCTTGCAGACAAACCCACAGCGAGCTTAACCCCCTTTAAAGCCTTCTTTAAATCATCTACAACGTGCGCATTTTCTAAAACATCATCAGCGCCAGACGCCATCGCAGTCGCTTCCGGATGTGGAAATTTTTTAGGTGATACGAGATAAAGTGAATGAATGCCCATCGTCTTCATCGCGCGCGCTGTAGCACCAATATTACCTGGATGACTTGTCTCGCAAAGAATAATTCGAATTCGATTGAGTGCTTCTGCAGTAGCGACCATGGAGTTCCTTCATGTAAAATAGCATTTTATCAAGTCTATAAAAAAACAAAGATTTAAATAGACATGTTCTTATAAAAAAGAAAGAAATCCACTTATGCATCCGATGTTAAACATTGCAGTGAAGGCAGCTAGACGTGCAGGCGCCATTATTAATCGAGCATCGCAAGATATCGGAACTTTAACGATTAAAAGTAAAAACTTTAACGACTTTGTAAGTGAAGTCGATGTCGCGGCTGAGCGTGCGATTATTGATACCTTAAAAGATGCATACCCCACACACGGTTTCTTAGGAGAGGAATCAGGTTCAACATCACATCAAAGTGATTTTATTTGGATCATTGATCCTTTAGATGGCACGACAAATTTCTTACATAGCTTTCCACAGTATTGCGTATCGATTGCTTTGCAACATAAAGGTGAGATCACGCAAGCTGTCATCTACGAACCTAATCGAAATGATTTATATACAGCGACTAAAGGTCGTGGTGCGTTCTTAAATGACAAACGAATCCGTGTTTCGAAATGTGACAAGCTTCAAGAAGCGCTCATAGGGACTGGATTTCCATTTCGCGATTTTAAATACTTGGATGATTATCTCAACATGTTTAAATCCATGATACAAAAAACATCGGGTATTCGCCGTGCCGGCTCCGCAGCATTAGATTTAGCTTATGTCGCGAGTGGTGCACTAGATGGTTTTTGGGAGATTGGATTGTCACCCTGGGATATTGCAGCCGGAGGGCTCCTTGTTCAAGAGGCCGGAGGCATTGTGACTGATCTATCTGGCCTATCAGGATGGCTCGAATCGGGAAATATTTTAGTCGCATCCCCTAAAATTCATGATGACATGCAAGCTATTATTGCAAGTCATCTGCCCGCAACACTCAAAACTTAAATCATATCGACTTATTCTTTCTTGCGATGTGATTTACCTTTGCGCTCTTTGATTTGAATTTCTTTAAGGGTTGCTTTGGCATCCTCCAGAAGAGGCCCACCTAAATTCACAGCTTTTTCTGCTACCTTAATAGCTTCTTTAATGTCACCTAGTTCAGCTAATACATGAGCAAGGTTATTATGCGCGAGCGCATTGTCTGGGTGATGATGAATGGCTTCAGTTAAGATTTTTTTTGCAGATTCAAGATCGCCGCGAGCGTAAGCTATATTTCCTAAACCAATTTGTCCGATCAAATTTTTAGGCCAGCGCTTGAGAAGCGTTTGGTAAGCAATTTTGGCATGATTTAACTGACCACTTTCTTCAAGCGCTGACACAGATTGCGCGTACTGATGTTCATTCGCTGTCGCCGGTAACTCATTGAGCGGTAACACGACATAAGCCCAGTAACCGCCTTGCTTCCAAATATACTCAAAAGTATTGAAGGATAAAGTCTCTCGTCGATTTACCCCAGATCGACTGATCATTTCTTCGCGCTTGAGATCGTAGCCTACGACGACCGCATAGTGCCATGTTTGTGAAAAGCCTGAATTAAAATTTTCAAGGACCAAGACAGGACGACCTGCGTGAATTTCTCTTAAGATATCTATAAGTTGCGGTTGGAGTTCATAAGCGATGCGTCCTTGCCGTCTAATCGCTGTAAGCATTTCAATCTGAAGACTCCCTTTTTTGGATGGGATATAGACTTGGCTCACTAACGCTTCAGGTTCAATTTTAATGCCAGAGGCGTTAAGGACTGTCGCTAATGATGCAGGACCACATTGGTAGTCATCCTGAGGGAAAAAAGGCACATTTTCTAATTCAACACGCGATGGAATATCGGAGGGTAGGCGCTCCAAAATAGCTGCGGTTTGAGGAAGATTAGCACAGCCGCTTAATAGGCTTAAGATAATAAAAAAGCCTACACAGAGGCAGGCTTTTTGAAAAGCAGATTTAAAAATTTTATTTATTGTAGAGCCAAGCTAAGAAACCAACAACAAGTAAGATACCAATCCAACCGACTGTTGTAATCGTAAGATCGCCACCTGCTGGAAGTGAATCAATATTTTTTGCAACTTGATTAACTTCTGCTTGTGTCATCGCATTGACTCGTTCTTTAGCCATTTGAGGTGTAACACCCATAGACTCAAATTTAGCTACTACGTCCGCACGGTCAAAAAACTCAAGTACTTTGTTTTTATTCTCAACACTTTGCTCTGTCTTAAACGCTTTGTCTGTCGAGATCATTGCCGCATTAAGACTAAATGGAACAAGGATAAGACTTGTGATTAAAATGTGAATCAGGGACTTATAAATAGCTTTCATTCAACACTCCTTTGTCGCTTAAAGTTAACAAAAATATCTCTTACGTAATTAATATGACATATTTTTTAAAAAATTCAAGCTTAAAATAAGGACTTTTTAGTGATGATGACCACCAGCGCCATGCACGTGCTGATGAGACACTTCTTCTTGATTTGCAGAGCGGACGTCTTTAATGGTCGCTTTAAATATAATACGTTGACCCGCCCATGGATGATTGCCATCGACGACAACTTTTCCATCGGCAATATTTGTCACTGTATACAAGATGACTTCACCGGTTTCATCTTCTCCTTCGAATTGCGCACCTTCTTTTAAATTCTCTTTAGGAAAAGCTGATTCAGGCTCTATTTGAACAAGTTCTGCATCGTATTCTCCAAAAGCATCGACAGGCTCAAGCGCCAATTCAATCGTGTCGCCAATATTTTTTCCATGCATAGCCTCTTCCACTTTTGGAAAAATGTTGTCATAGCCCCCATGAAGATAAGCTACAGGCTGATCACTTGATTCTAAAACAACGCCATCAGCATCTTTAAGTTCATAGGTCATGGTGACTACTGTGTTCATGGAGACTTGCATAAAATTTCCTTCAAATGTTTTTTAATATTTTATAGGGGATGAAAGGAGTGAGGTGCGACTTTTTTATAATTATTTTAATGTCCGTGATCGTGATCGAGGAGAGTGTAAAAATTAGAGGGCTTGAGAATCGTAGGTTTTGTAACCTTTAATTGTTTTGGGTAATCGCGACTAAAGTGAAGCCCGCGACTTTCATGTCTTGCGATGGCTGACTCCACAATGAGTTCTGCTACTTGTAAAAGATTCCTTAACTCAATGAGATTGTGACTTACTTTAAAGTTGGTATAAAACTCATGCACCTCATCACGTAACATATGAATACGATGAAGCGCACGCGATAAACGTTTATTGGTTCTCACAATACCAACGTAATTCCACATGAATCGCCGTAATTCATTCCATGTGTGCGTGATTAAAATTTCTTCATCCGCGTCGGTCACACGGCTCTCATCCCAGTGAGGTAAATCAATACTGGATGCATCTACTTTTGAATTCAGAATATGTTTTGCAACCGCATCACCAAATACCAAACATTCAAGAAGTGAATTACTCGCTAAACGGTTTGCACCATGAAGACCTGTATAAGCCGTTTCACCAATCGCATAAAGATGCGCTAAATCAGTTTGACCCGATAAATCAGTCATCACACCTCCGCAGCTATAGTGGGCAGCAGGGACCACTGGAATCCATTCTTTCGTGATATCGATTCCTAATGCTAAACAGCGTGCATAGATCGTCGGAAATTGCGACTTAATAAAATCCGGTGACTTATGTGAGATATCTAAATAGACACAATCGATACCGCGCTTCTTCATTTCAAAGTCAATCGCGCGCGCCACAATATCGCGTGAGGCTAGCTCACCTCTCTCGTCATAGTCATCCATGAAGCGAGATCCATCAGGTAATTTTAAAAGACCGCCTTCACCTCTTACAATTTCAGAGATTAAAAAAGATTTGGCTTTAGGATGGTATAGGCAGGTGGGATGAAATTGAATGAATTCCATATTAGCAACCCTGCAGCCCGCGCGCCATGCCATCGCTACACCATCCCCTGTGCTCACATCAGGGTTCGTTGTGTAGAGATAGACTTTACTGACACCGCCCGCTGCAAGAATCGTTTCATGAGACGCGATCGTAATCACTTTGCCGGTTTTGTTATTTAAGACATAAGCGCCCAAGCATCGATTTGACTTAATTTTTGCAACTTTTAAAGATTTGTTTTCTGTGATGAGATCGACCGCAATATGGTTTTCTAGAATCGTAATATTAGGATGTGATTTCACTTTATCACTTAATGTTTTTTGTATCGCCCGACCTGTTGCATCCTTCGCATGCACGACACGCCTGTGGCTATGACCAC
>JACCEA010485041.1_pt1 | contig 20825 bp, 26 predicted proteins | sample 7449851 | NCBI WGS metagenome assembly JACCEA01 (sample SAMN15323453, study PRJNA562643) | freshwater metagenome | isolation source: river surface water | place: USA:Blue River Watershed | collected 2017-08-18 | reverse complement strand
TTTTTGCGGATGTTTCCATAAAATCTATATCTATACTATCTGCAAATTCTTTTCCTGATTCTGTTGATACAACACGTTTTGATTTCATATCACATTTATTACCAACTAATATTATATTAACACCTTCGCTACCATATCTATTTATTTCACGTAACCATTGTTTAACATTATTAAATGATTCAATATCACAAACATCATAAACAACAATTATACCATGAGCACCTCTATAATAACTACTAGTTATAGTTCTAAATCTTTCTTGTCCTGCAGTATCCCATATTTGTAATTTAATATGTTTTCCTTCTTGTTCAATTGTTTTTATTTTAAAGTCAACACCAATTGTAGAAATATAAGATTCAGTGAAAGTATCTTCAGCAAATCTTAATAAAATACATGATTTACCTACACCAGAATCACCTATAATTAATATTTTAAATAGATAATCGTATTCTGAAGATGACATTATATTATGAATATTTAGATTTTTTCTTTATATTAATATTATAATTTATAGAAATGTTATTATTAATAATAACTAAAAGATGAATCATATTATTGAAAAATATCAAATTATTAAAGATCCAATATTAAATGAAATGATTTTTAAATATATTATTATTGGCTCAATAACATTTATTGGAACAAATTATAAATCTATCTATAATAATATAAAATTAACATTAAATCAATTTAATTATACTATGAAAGAAATAATTAATAAATATATTTTAAGAAAATCAATAAATAATAAATTTTATCGTAATGTTGATATTAATTATATTACTGAGAATAAACAAATTAATGAATTATATAAAGCAGTTTATTGGTATTTAACAAATAATGAAAAAATTAATTATCTTAATGAACCATATTTACAATTTGTTTTTGAAAAGAAGATAACTAATGAAAATAAACATATTATTAAAAATAATTTATCTATTCATAAAATACCAAAACAACAAATATATAAAAATACTATATTTAAAAATCAAGATATTTTTTATAGTTTATCTACTGAACTAATCACTGTTTATTCTGATAAAGACAGAAAACGTGAAAATTATAAAATTAATTTATATACATATATTAGTGAATTTGAAACTAATGATATATTGGATGAATTTTGTCAACATTGTTTATTAGAATATATTAATAATTTATCTTCTAATGTTTGGTCTCAATTAATTTATACTAATAATAATAAATCATGGTCAAGTAATCCTTCTAATAATAATAGAAAGATTGATACTATTATTCTTAAAGATGGTTTGAAAGAAGAAATTAAAACTGATTTACAATTATTTTTGGACTCAGAAGAATGGTATAAAGATAGAGATATTCCATATACCCGTGGATATTTATTTTATGGCTCACCAGGAACAGGTAAAACATCTATGATTAAAGGTATTTCATTATATTGTAAAAGACATATTCATTATTTAATGTTAAATGAAATTGAATCTGATAGTGAATTATTAGAATTATTAAAAAAAATTAATTATAAAGAAACAGTACTAGTTATTGAAGATATTGATGCAATGTGTGATATTGTTAAAACAAGAGAAAATAAAAATGTAGAAGAATATGATGAATGTGATAGTGAAAATAGTAAAGATAAAGAAAAAAAAAGTAAATTAACTTTATCAGGTTTATTAAATGCAATTGATGGTGTATTTACTTGTCATGGACGTATATTAATAATGACAACAAATCATCCAGAACTATTAGACCCAGCATTAATTAGACCAGGAAGAATTGATTGTAAATATTTATTTAATAATTGTAATAAAGACCAAATTAAAGGATTATATGAAATGTTCTTCAATAAACCAATTGATTTAACTAAATTAGATAAAATTAAAGATATTGAATATTCACCAGCACATATTACTTCTTTATTTTTACGTTATAGAAATAATCCAGAAGAATCATTAAATAATATAGATATTTATACCAATATAAAAGTATAATAACTTAATAAAATATTATGGAACCATATACAAATACTTATTTTGAAAATTTAATTGAAAATAATAAATATTATAAATCATTGAAAAGATTTGATAAAGAAAGATTAGAAGAACCAGATTTAGAAAGAGAATTATACAAAGAAAGAAATTATATTGAAAATGAATTAAATAATTTAGAAAAAGAATTATACAAAGAAAGAAATTATATTGAAAATGAATTAAATAATTTAGAAAAAGAATTTAATTATAATTATCAAGATAATGATTTATTAAATGGTACTATTTATCGAGAAAATAATTCCTATCTTCTTTCAAACAATGATTTTAATGAAAATATTATGATTATTGAACAAACAATTGATAAATATAATTGTGTTTTCAAAATACCATGTATTGATATAATTAAAACAATTTATTTACAAGTTGATTTTCCTTATTCTTTTGATGAAATACCTTTACATGAGATAATGAAATTTTTTAGTTATTATGATATTTCTTTTATTATTGGTGATGAAATCTCTTCTGATAGAAAAATAGATACAACATCATTATTAATATTAACTTTATTAAATAAATTTAAAAATATATTTGTAAAAGAAAATGATAATATAATTCAATTCCCATTATATGATTTTCAAAATTGTGATATAGATTGTGAAATAAATGGATTACCAGTTTTTGGTAAAAATGAAATGAAAATATTAGTTCATAGTGGAAAACAAATAAATTGTAAATTAATAATTGAATATTATATGTGTTCTAATTCAATTATTAATAAATTATCAATGAATAAATACCAATTTCCTATAATTCAAAGTCAATATATATGTGGTGAAATATATTATGATAATATTGATATTTTTAGTAGAAATTGTTATTCTAAATGTTTAATATTTAATTTTCGTTTTATTGAAAATTATATAGATTTTCTTAATCCTGAAATATATAGTGTAACTCTAAAAATAAATAATAACAAAGAAATAGTTTTTGATTATAATGAAATATTAACAGAAGAAATATTTGGAATTAAAATGTTTATTATTCCATTATCAAAAGAATTTTCATCATGGGATAATATTACGCAATTAATGGAAAAACCTGAAGAAAATATAACTAGTTCATTTGAACAACCAATTAGTATGTCAATAAATGGTTCTGATGATATATATGGTTGTGTAATAAAATTATATAATGTAAATATTAATTTTATTAAAGTTGAATCGGGAATATGTTCTAATTGTTTGAAATATCAATGTAATTATATGTAGATTATTCTAATTAATAATTTTATTTAGTATATATAATAAATTAGTTAATGATATTATATATTTATATGTACTATAATCATAATCAATAACAATAATATATTCATTATTACAATATACAATATATACACTATTTGTGCCTTCTGAAATTCCAAACATACCAAGTAATTCCTCTTTATAAATTATTAATTTATCATCAATATTTTGATTATTTATAAAATTTATAATATTGTCTTTCATAAAATATTTTTTTGGTAATTTCATTTTTTCTAAATATCTATTTTTATTATTCTTTTGTTTATTTACTTCATCTAAATATATATTATCTAATAATATGTTATATCCATTATCTACTATTTTAATATCAAATGTATTTTTGCTTATTTCTTCTAATTCTAATATATAATTATTTTTAAATTGATTATATCTTTCTATTAATTCATTTGCTAATATTCTATTATTATTTAATTCTTCCATATTTATTTACATATAAATTTCTCTTTATAATAAAAATATTGAAGTTATAATATATTAATAAAAAGGAATCATTTATAATAAGAAAATGACAAACACAATCACAATGGAAAATATTAATTTTGCTATTATTGGTCCTGTATCTGCTGGTAAATCAACATTCTTAAATAGTCTAATTGGTAATACTTGTTCTGATATGAAAAGAAAGAAGACTACAATGTTGCCACAAATTTATCAAACTACTAAAAATGAAGAATTAGTTGATAATATTGATATTATTTATGAGAAAAATAAAAAATCTAATGAAGAAATTTTAAAGAAACGTGAAGACAATACTTTTAATTTTGAAAAAGATTTTAGAGAAATTAATCATATCATTTCACAAATTAATGATTTTATTGATATTAAAGATGATTATAGTTTATTAGATATGCCTGGTGTTAATTGTGGTGGCTCTGATGACTTGTATTATAATTATATTAGGAAAACATCACATAATATTGATATTTATATTTTAGTTTTTGATATTAATTCTGGATTAAATACCACAGATGAGATTAATATTATTAAATTAGTTGTTGAAGAAATTAATAAAAATAAAAATGGTTATATTCATATTCTTATTAATAAATGTGATAATATTGAATATCATGATGATAAAATAAATCTAGGTGATGAAGAATTAAATGAATTATATGAACGTTCTATTACAATTATTAAGAAAGAATGTGCGAGTATTATTGATAAAGTTTCATGGAGTCCAATTTGTTCATCAAAATTATATATTTATAGAGGAATTAAAAATAATATTGATAATATTGATGAAAAACAATTAGATGATATTATTATTCAAGAAGTTGGTAAAATTGAATTACGTAAATTAAAAACTATTGATAATAAAAAGAAATTTATTATTGGTAAATTAAAAGAAGATAAAATTGAATATGCTTCATGGATGAAAGAAACAGGTTATGATAAATTCCAAGAATCAATAAATAATATCATTCAAAAATATTATAATGATATTATTTACTATCATATTCATCAAGATATCTCTTATATCAATGAATCTATTAAAGATAAATGTTTAATTACTATTGATGACTTAAATTCATCATTACAAATAATCAATAAACGTATTAATAAATTAAAATCAACAGTTCCTTCTAATATTGTTGAATCATTAAATTTTATTAATGTTTATATTTCTAAACAACTGATTGAAGGAGTTAATAGTTATAGTGGTGGAACAATTGAAATATGCACAACATATTTAACAAAAATCATGTTATATATTAGTACATTATTTAATATCTTTCAAGATAATAATCCTATTAAAGAAGCAGAATTTGTAATCACTAATAGGAAATTTGAATTATATATTCAAAATTTTAGTAAATCATTTGACCATGAAACATATTATATTTTGAAATCTAATGATAGATTAACAGAATCTATTTTAATTAATTCTTTGGAAAATACATTAAATAATAATATTAAATCATTTAGATTTATTATTAAGAATATGAGAGAAAAAGATGAACAATTTATTGGATTAATGATTGGATTATATATTAAAATCATTACAAAATATAATTTATCATTTGTTGAATTTATTGTTGACTTAGAACTAGTATTAGAATATACTGATGATATTAAGATTATTTATGATGTTTCTAAGAATTATATTATTAAAACATATGGTGTATTTAATAATTATTGGTTTGAATTAAATATCCAAAAAATTAAATCATATTCTTCAAGAATTCAATTATTGTATTTATATTATAAAAAATTATTGGTTATTTCTAATAGTTCATTACCATCATTAGAAGATTATGAAAGATATACTAATGAAATGGATATTATTAATGATTTATTAGTTTTACATCTTAATAAATCTAAACTAATTGAAAAAGAAACTATTAATAAAAAACAAGTTAATGATGAATACCATTCAACTGAAGAAGTGTCTGATGAAGAAACTAGTGAAGAATATAATAATAATGATGATGCAGAAACAGTATATATTAAAGCAAAGAAAAATGCACATAAGAAAACACAAAAGATTATGAGTTAAGTTAATAATAATTATTATTTTAGTAAATATATCAGTTTATATGTTCTTTATCTTTTCTATATGCATATATACCTAATAAAACAGATAATTCTTTATTTTTCTCTTTAGAAACATATTTACAATAACATTCAGAAACTATTTTTTTATAATTTATATATAATAATTTAAATTATTTTTATTGAGTTTGTAGGGTCCCTACTAACATGATTATGAGTTAATAATAATTATTATTTTAGTAAAAAAATTGATATATTAATTATCTTAATAATAAAACTATAATATAACAAATCAAAAAATGCTTGAAATGATGAAATCATTATTGAATAAATATATTGAAAAGGAATCAACATTAGATAGTGAATATAAATATTATTGTCATAATTGTGGGAATCCTGAAACAGAATTTCAACATTTATCAAATTGTAATAAGATTGTTCTAAAAACTAGATTAGAACCAATATATATTTCTACTATTATGTTATTATTTGAATCAATATATAGTAATAATTATTGTGATTTTGAAGATGAATCTATATTATATGATTGGATTCAGGATAAAAATTTAGAAAATGAAATTTCTATTGAAAAAATTCAAAATTATGATGTTGATGAATGGTGGAAATATTCACAATTAGTTGCATTAACAAATATTGATAAAGTTGAAAGAGATTATATTTATAATGAATTAATATATAATCAAATTCCACAAGTTAATAAAGATTATGATAATAGAACTAAAAAGAAACAGAAAATTTATGAATTAAAAGATATTCTAAAATTAATCTAAATAATGATTATTTATTTAATATAATAATGTATTTAACTACACATAATATTATTACTAATAAAAGATTTGATATAAATTGGATTGCTGATTTATCACTTGTCTATTCTATAAAAATTACAGATACAAATTATGATATTAACGATATAGATAAATTAGAAATTAAAATAGGTGGTTCTATTATATGGTCCATAGATTTCAAATCAATGTTTATGTTTGATTTATTAAAATTTAATAAAAATGAAATAATATTTCCAAGAGAATTATTTTTTATAAATGATGATTATATTTATACTTGCTTATTAGGTCTTCATTGTGTTAGTGTTGTATTAGTATCTAAAAAAAATATTAATTGTGAATTAAAATTATTAAATAAATATATTGAAAATAAAAGAATTCGCGAACACACACAACAAATACAAACATATGAATATGATGAATATAAATATACAATGAATTGGTTTCATAATTTATATTATCCTAAAAATATTATGTTAAAAAGTTGTAAATTTTATAAAATTAATTTAACAGTAGATGATAATAATTATGATTATACTGTTAAAAGAAAATTATTATTAAATGATAATAATATACAAATTATCAATTTAATAAAATCAATGAAAATAATAAATGATATTAAAAATGTAATACTAGATTATTGTGATATATATGAATATATATATAATATTAGTTTCAATATTATGACTAATAAACCTGTTTTTGTTTCAATGAAATTTAATAAAGGTTTTGATGGTAATATTATTGTAATTAAAAATGATATATTAATAAATAAATATGGTATGGCTGGAAGAATGTATGTATCATAATTAGTTAATATTACATCTTTTTTACTTAATAAAGAAAAAACTATGGAAATTAGTAATTAAAAATATAAAAATTTGATTATAATCTATATAAATAATGTTTATTTAATACAACCATCAGAATTATTTGAAACTGACAGATTTAAAATTTATATTACCATTTTTAATTTCTATAGTATTCATAAAATTCCCATCAAATTCAATAACATATAACTGTCTTTTATTATGAATTATTTTATTTTCACATTCATTTAATAATTCAATAATATTAATTTTTGGTTTCTTATTACTATATAATTCATTAAAAACACTAGCAAATCTTGTATATGATTCTTCAATAATAAAATTACTAATCATTATTTTTATAATACAAATATTTATTTAATTATAATTTATTTAACTATATAATTATTATAAATAGAAAGAAAAATGGTGTTCATTTATATTCTGGAATTAGAGAATAATAAATATTATGTTGGTAAAACAACAAATCCCGATATTCGTATAAATAATCATTTTGTTGGTGATGGTTCACAATGGACCAAGAAATATAAACCAATTAAAGTATTAGAAATAATTAATGATTGTGATAACTTTGATGAAGATAAATATACTTTAAAAACTATGGAGAAATATGGTATTAATAATGTAAGGGGTGGTAGTTTTTGTAAGATTATATTAAGTGATGAAAATATTACTACATTAAAACAAATTATGAATAGTGTTAGTGATAAATGTTATATATGTGGAAATAAAGACCATTTTGCTAATAATTGTAATGTTAAAAATACTAAAATTGCGACAATAAATTTAGATGAAAAATGTGATTGTATTACTTCAAGGTTTTCTTCACATAGAAGGTCTAAATGTTTATTGAATAATATTATAACATATTTTGATGATGAAGATGTAAATATAAATAAATTAATTGTTAATAAAAATGATAATAAATGTTTTAGATGTGGTAGAGAAGGTCATTATAGTGATAATTGTTATGCTAAAACAACAATTTCTGGGGAGAAAATAGAAGAAGAACTTGTTGAAGTTGAAGTATTTTATTGTAGTTATTGTAATAAAGAATTTGATACACTAAAAGGTGCAACATGTCATGAGAATTTATATTGTAAAAAGAAGAAAAATGATAATAAATGTTTTAGATGTGGTAGAGAAGGTCATTATAGTGATAATTGTTATGCATCAAAACATGTTAATGGTAAATATCTAAATTAATAAAATTGTCATAAGATATAATTTTTTTAATAAATAAAAAAAATTGAAGAAAATATATTATAATTAATATTAATATTATTATTAATAAAAAACCAATGACGTTGTCGGTTGAAGATTGTGATTTAATTATTGACCGTATTATTGTATATGATTGCAGTCCAAAATCATATTTACCAATTGTTGAATATTATGAGTATCGTGATGAATTAAAGAATAAATTAAAGAAATTAATGTTTATTTCAAATAGACATTTAACTAAAGAAGAATATAATTATCAACAATATATTATTACAATTGCAAATATGTTAAAAATGAAAAATTGTCCACAATCTAATGTAATGTTTGCAAAAGAAGCAATTTATAAGATTTTAGATAGTTGGAATAATTAAAAATTTATTTTATTATAATAATGGATGAAGAATAATAATATTTTGCAGAATCTGACCGAAAAAAAATGAATGTTATAAAATGCTTAGGTAAGATACAAGAGAAATGGTTAAAAGAACAAGGATAAAGAAAATAAAAGTTGAAGCTGAAGGCGGTATATATTTTCGTTGTTTTACAAGTTTTAGTATGGAAAATTTTGAAATAATTAATTTTTAATTATAATAGTCATATTATAATTAAAAAATGGATAGAGACATGAAAATTCATATTGATTATTTAATAAATGGAATATTGACATGTGAAAGAATTAGACCTGCTATGTTATTACAAATAGTTGATTTTCGTTCAAAAAGTGTTTGTGATAAAACAATTGATGAATTACATAATTTTGGATTAATAGCAATTGAAAATTATGGGGGTATTATATTTTCAAAAAGTGAAACATTATCAAAATATACAGATATTGGTGAAATATTAGGATATCCTGAAGAATGTATTATTGATTTCAATAAGATTGTTAATTATAATTTAACAGACAAAGAATATGAAAATATGTATTCAATATCATTAACATTTAATTATATTATAAATGGTGATAAACAAGTTGGTGAAATTCTTGTTAATCGTTGTATTGGTAATAAAGAGGAACTATTTTATGATATTGTTGAGAAATCTAATGAATTATTAAAAACAAATAAATATAAGAATTTTTTGAATAATTATTCATATAATGGTAAAGTATATCATATTGAAATTATTAATTTTGAATTAAATATTGAGAAAACTATAACAATAGAATCAATAATTAATAAAATGAAAAATTATGAGTTATTAAATGAAAATGATATATATACTATTTCTAATTTTTTATATAATTATAATTTAATTGATGAAGATAATAAAATAATTTATAATAAATTTGACCAAAAAAATCCAAATCATATTAGTGTTATATTAACATTATTATTATTTATAAAAGATGATCCATATTATAAAACTACACCAGAACATGAAGATGAATTGATTAATATGATTAATACTTGTTTTTTATAATTTGTTTATTAAAAATTGAAAAATATATTAATTATTATTATATTTTTTAATAAATAAAAAATGGAAGTATTCAAATTTATTGAATTAGATAATGGTGATATTAGATTGGAAAAAATTATTATAGATAATACAAAATATGATATTATTAATAAAGATAATGGGGATATATTATTAAAAAAAATTAAAAATATTAATATAACAGATATTAAGGATATTAAAAAATTTGATTTCCAAAATTCTGTTATTTCAAAATGTTTAATAAATAACATCAATCCTGATAGATTAAATTATAGACCAATTCTTAATTATATTTATGAATTAATTATAAAAAGCACAAAATAAATATTAAAACAATTAAGAAAGAAGATAATGGATTTTATTATTTAGAAAAAATTGGAATTAGTGTTCAAGGAATTGATAGTAATAAATGTTTGCAAGAAATATTAAATCAATGTATTGAAAATTAAATAAATATAACTATGAAAATTTTATTATCTGATTATATAATAAATATTAATTTATAAAAAATTTTTATAGTATATAATATATAATGTTAAAAATATTAATAATAAGTTTATTTTTATTATATATTTTTAAAGATAAATTAGAATTAGTTAAAAATATAGAACCAACATATTTTTTAATAATTGGATTTTTATTATATTTTTTTAGGAAAAAAATGATTGAAGGGTTTATGTCATCACCTGTTAGAATTAATAAAATAATATTGTATCCTTGTGCACAAACTAATTGTAAAGAAGATATATTCAATAAATTAAAACAAAATTATAATAATATAGTATATATAAAATCACCAAACTCAGTACGTGGGGGGTCATTTGATTTTAACATAAATTTAGATACACAAGGGATTATAACAATAGAATACAATGATGACCAAACATATAATAAAATTGTTGAATTCTTAAAAAATCATAGTGTAGATAAAAAAAAGAAAATTACTATTAAATTATCAAAAAAGTATCAAAATACTCTATCTAATGATTTAACTAAATTAAATAATAAACTAATATCCGAAAATATGCAATTAAATATTGAGACTATATCAGATTATCAAAGTAGTATTAGTTTAACAATTGAATTAGTAAATAATAACAAATTATATTATTCAACAACTGATACTAAAAAATTTTCTAATGATGTTGATAAAATTATTAGTATTATAACAGATTTTAAATCTAGTATTTAATCTTTCTATATGATATAATTGAATAATTTAATAAATTATATTAATTGTCATATGATATAAAAAAATTGAATATTTTTTAGTTTATAATACTTAATATGTTAAGAATAAATTAAAAAATCTTTAACCATGTCTGATTTTACCTACTTTTTTAATAAAACCATCAAGAAGATTAATAAACAATTTAGCCAGCGTAGTGTTGACAATTTTGAATATGTATTAAATTTGGTCAATCATATGACCATTTTTAGTAATGTTACTAAAGAAATTAATAAATCAATTAGATGGTATAGTGATGATAACTTAGATAAACTATTGGATGTGGTCCAAAATATGTCTAGGTTTAGTAATTTTATTAACAGAATAATTAGTCATTTTAGTATTGATAAATTAGAACATGTTTTATACATGATCTATAATATGTCAAAGTTTAATAAAATTATTAAAGTTATTAAACAAAGTAATAAATTTGCTAATGATACAACAACAATTAAAAATATTATTACCATGAATGAATTTATCATCAATTTTAATAGTGTTATTGATGAAATAAATAGAAATATTAAACGTTATTCCGATCCTATTGATACATGGAAATTTATTCATGAAGTATGTACATCATATCATGAAAATAAAATGAATGATGTATATGCTATGCATAAAGATGGATATGATTATATTAATAGTTCTTCATCTTTAAAACAATTAAATGATACACCATTGTTTGTTAGGAAAGATTTACATTTCACTGTGTGTTACCGAAATAAAAACCTAATAAAATTCTTCATTAAAAGTGATGATGTCAATGATTGGAAAACTATATTTGATAAGATAATTATTGCGATTAATGAATTATCAAATAAATATCCTAAATCATTATTATTCACTAATATTAAATTGATTGAGGATGAAGAACCAGAAACTAATAATGATGAAGAATCAGAATATAAGGATGAAGAATCAGAATATAATGATGAAGATTCTGATTTTAATTATGAAAATAAGGATGAAGAATCAGAATATAAGTATAAAGAACCTGATTTTAATGATGAAGATTCAGAAACAAATGATGAAGAATCTGATTCTGAATATGACGAAGAAATGTATGAAGAAGATGGTAAGAAATACATTAAACAGACACGAGTTATTGAAGATCAATGGCTATTTATTCATGCATGTTTGAAACAAGCAAATTTTAAAAATTTGTATAGTGCATATGAAAAAAATTATAGATATGCATATAATGAAAAATATTCACATGCAGATAATTATCCATTGTCTGTAAGACTAGATTATATGCGTAATTTTTATAATCAACATAATGGTGATTATAATAAATGGTTTTTGAAAAGAATGTATGAAACTATGTCAAAATCAAAGAATTATTATGATTTAGAAATGATTTCTGGTGTAAATGAAGATGATGGATATTCATTGAAAATACTTTATGAAAATTGTAGATATAGTGCTAAACAAGTTGAGATTCTTGAAAAGAAACTCAAACAAAAACTTGTATATGTTGATAAAGAATTTATAATGAAGTTAGATTCACATAAATTAATTAAGCAATTTAATAAACAAATCAAACCGAAAATTAAGAATAATATATCTATTATTATGAAAATTAATTCATTTATTCGTTAAAAAATTGCTTATGTTTTTTAGAAAAATTCCTTACGTTTTTTAGAAAAAATTGCTTACGTTTTTTAGAAAAAATTGCTTGCATGTTTTTTTATTTTGTAAAATAAAAAAATTGAATATTTATTAGTTTATAATACTCAATATTAAAATATATATTAAACAAACTTTAACAATGGCTCAACTTATCAACGATTTTAATAAAGTTATTGAAGAACTTAATGAATTAAAGAAATGTGATTCTTATCTAAAACCATATAAATTAGATGATACATCATGGGGATTTATTCATAATGGATTAAAACATATTTATGAAAAAAAGAAGAATCATCGTTCTTCTAGACATTATGATGATGATTATAAATCTTTTGAATCATGTTTCAAAAAATTAGACAATATTCCTATTCGTGTTAGACAAGATTTACATTTCTCAGTGTTATATAGAATGCGACACATTAAATTTTTCTTATGTGAAATGTATGGAAGTGTTTATTTTCATAGAAACTCTAATAATATGTTATTTTGTATTAATGATTGGAAAAGTGAATTTGATAAAGTAATTGAGACTATCAATGAATTATCAGATAAAAATCCAAATCCATTATTAATTACTAGTTATAAATATATTAGTGATGATGATATTACCGAGTATGATGAAGATAATATAGTTGATTTTGAAGATAAGAGATATATTGAACAAGATATTATTATTGAAGACCAATGGTTATTTATTCATGCCTGTTTAAGACAAGCCAAATTTAAATATACTTATACAGAATATAAAGAAGATAATGGTAAATCACATGGTGAATGTTATCCATTATGTGTAAGATATGATAATATGACAAATTTTTATAATGGTAATAATGGTGATTATAATAAATGGTTTGCAGGAACTATTAATGATGATGAACCACAAATTGATGAATATTATGATTTATTGAGAGTTACTAATTATCCTATTACTACATTTGAATTAAATAGTTTTGCTAAATTACATAAATTACCAAGTGAAACTATTTTTGATTTTTATAAATTTCGTACTTATCATGATTATGGAATTGGTGTAAAATATGATTCTGATTCTGATTTTGACGATGATAATGATTATAGTGATGATGATAATTCTGATGAAGAAATTTGTGATTTTGAATCTAAATATAATTTGAAGAAGAAATATTATAAAAATTGTAAATATAATATTGAACATGTTAAAAATCTTGAAAAACAAATTAAACAAAAACTGGTATATATTGATGAAGAATTTATGACAAAAGTAAATACACCTATGAACACAAAAATATTATTCAAACAATTTACCAAACAAAAGATTAGGAACAATACATATATTGTTCGGAAAATTTGTTCATTTATTAGTTATTAGACTTTTTAATTGATAAAAATAAATATTCCATGTAAAATAATTATATAATATTTATTTTTATAATGATATATTACATATCTAAAGTTATTATATTCGTGAAAGAATCCCAAAAATCCGCTGTTTTTAGCCCTGCTCTCTCTCTCGCACATATCTTTTCCAAAATTAAAATATTATTTCATTAGAGAGTATTAATTATATATCTAATGAAAGACATATAATTATGCATTATTTTATTATTTATAATATAATATTACATATAATTTTATATTATTATGTTATTTAAACACTTTTACCATATACAGTCAGATTCCCTACAAATTACTTAAATTATAGTCTATTTCCACTTAGTTTCCTACATTCCAAACATATAATATAGTAATATTCCATTTGAAAATTGTATCGTCTTAAAGAATAAATTTGATTATATTTTAATAAATGAGTGATTTATTATGTACCAAATGCAATAAAGAGTTTTCATCAAAAGGAAATTTAACAAAACATATTAAAGTGGTTCATAAAGTTCAAAATAATGATAATAAAGTAGTTAGTAATAAAATACAAATTGAAAATAAAGTTCAAGATGATGATGATAAATTAATATGTAATTTTTGTCATAAGAAATCATCAAGATTAGATAACCTTAAGAAACATTTATTAATTTGTAAAATGAAAAATAAAATTGAAATAGATTTAAAATCATACAATGCAGAATTATTATTAGAAATCAATCAATTGAAAGAAACGATTAAACAAAATAATTTAAAAAATAATGAATTAGAAGAAAGAATTAAACAACAAGATTTAATAATTAGTGAATTATTAATTAAATGTAAATCTAAAACAATAAATAATAATAATATAAATAATGGTAATATAAATAATGGAAATATAAATAATAATATCAATATCATATCATTTGGTAATGAAGATATTAAAAATATATTATCAAATAAAGAAAAACATGATATTATATGTAGTAAGCATATGTGTTTAGAAAAGTTAATTAATCATATTCATTTTAATGATAATTATAAACAATATAATAATATTTTAATAACGAATCTTAAAGATAATTTAGCCTATATTTATGATGCTATTAATAGGCAATTTATGGCTGTTAATAAAGATGATTTCATGGAAGATTTATTAAATTTAAGAATGGCAGATATTACTTCTATTTATAATGAATTAGTTGATAAGAATGAAGTTGATATTAAAACAAGAAAAATTATAGAATTATTACAAGATAAAATTGAAAACAATCAAGAATATAAAGATTCTAAGAAAAATACATTAAAATTATTTGTTTATAATAAATCTAAAACTATATCTAAATAATTTAATTAAAAAATTGAAAATATATTACTATAATAATAACAATGTGTAATATTGAAGAAATGAATGTTGTTCAAGAACCAATGTTAGCAAATACTGATTTAATAACTTTTTCGTTAAATCATATTAATAAAATTATTAAAGAAAATAATAGTGAATTAAAAGAAGATATTTTAGAACTTAAAATAGAAAATAAAGAACAGGCTATTAAAATTAATAAACTAGAAACTGAAAATAAAGAATTAAAACTAGAAATTAAAGAATTAAAGGAAGAAAATAAAGAATTAAAAGAAGAAATTAAAGAATTAAAGGAAGAAATTAAAGACCTGAAGAAAGATATTATAGATTTGAAGAATAAAGATGAATATAATAAATTTGTAATAGCAATGCATGATTTAAATAGACGTTATAAAATAGAAGAAAAGTATAAAAAAGAATATACAAATGTCCAATGTCTATTTAGATTAAGGAAAGATAGAAGAGGTATTTCACATTATTTGGATGATTCTGATGATTCTATTTTAATTAATAATAAAATGATAGTTTTCTTAGAAAAATTAAATACTATGAATGATGGTATTAAATCAAAGTTTAATAAAAAATATCCTAATATGGTTGATTTTTTATTAAAATATATGAATTCTATTCCTATTACACCTATTAATAATACAGATGATTTAGATGAAATTTATGAATGGTGGGAAGATTAATTTTAATTTATTCAGAAGGTGACATAATATCTTTAATTAAATCCTTATAGGTGAGGACTCGCATTTTACAACAATAACGTCTTAATTTGAGAGATAAGATTAATTTACTAATTTGGTCATCTTTATCATCACTAGATAAATTTGGATTATTACAAATATTATTTTTTTCGGTTTCAAATTGGATCATTTTTTGACCCAAGAAATAACCACATGTTGGACAAACGATATAGAGCATTTTAATATATATTAATATTTTGTTTTTATATTTTTTTAATTCAATTTTTTTATAAATTTGATTTATAAAAAAATTATATCTAATATTCTTGACAATTTTTTTATAAATTTGATTTATAAAAAAATTATATCTAATGTTCTTTTTTATGATAATTTCCTAGTTTTCATTTCAATTAAATTGGTAAGAATATCTTTATCGGTATATCCACGAATATATCCACTAGTTAAACCAATTAATCCAATAATAAAATCATATTTCATATGTTTCTCTTGTGAAAATATGTTATAAATACATTTGAATGAAAATAACCCCGCTATAGACCAAATAATAATTTTTCCCATAATATATATTACATAAAATTAATAAATATTTATATAACTTTATGTATACTACCTATTAATAATAATATAAAAAAACAATTTTTAATAAAAAATATAAATATATTTTCAATTAAGAGACCAAGAGACTTCTTCTTCAAAGTTCAATCAACTCGTTCTGTCGTGCTTTCAAGATGACATCGGGAATGCGCCACAAATCGCCATTTGGCAACAATTCACCAATATCAAAGAGGACTGAATCGTGTGGTGCCGTAAGCCAAGCATGAATCAATTGCAATCCTGCAAGTTCATCTGGAATGTAGCATTCGTATTCATCACCAATCAGAACGTGGTCCATAATTGTGATGATGTGGTCGTGAATGGTTTCGAGGTTTGGTGCCATGATGAGACTGGTTGCGAGAGTTTGTAGATCACTGATCTCGCTAATGTCCTGTTCCGCTACGATATAGTCATTAGTCCGAATGACGATCTGACGGATCAATTCCAACGAATCATTGATAGACACGGATTGTGTATTGTCGGTTGGCAACATTGTTTGTTTTGGGCACGCTAATAATTTATTTATTATAGGACCAATTATATTATTTTTTTTTCAATTTTTTAATTTATAAATTTAAGAAATTTATGTGCAACCATTAATAATCCTTTATTAGAATAATGTTCGTTATCCATATGTCGTAATATATTTTTAATATCTAAATCTTCATAAGGTCTAAATATTTGTAAATTATATTTATTGGTGATAAAAGTTAATGCTTCATTAATAATTTGTCTATTAGGTATATCATCAAAATTAAAATGGGTAATAAATATTATTTTTTTATTGGGTAATAATTGAATAATTTCTTCAAGATCATTAATTAAATCTTCTTTAGTTTGTAATTCATATTCTATATTATTTTTATTAATACCATTATCAGGATGTTTAATATGTTCAATAGAAACATGATGGTTATTATATTTAAAAATTTTAATAGAACAAACTTCAATGAAAACATATTCAATATTATTGATTTCATTATGAATAGTATCTACTATTTCGTGTGGATTATTATGTCTGGCGAAACAAGGATTAATAAATGATGAATAAGTTGTTAAAAATAATTCTAAAACATCATTTGGTAATTCTATTTCTTTTTTTATAAATTTAATAAATTGTATAATCTGTTTAGTATTATGTAGTTTGCCAAGAAAAGTTGGTTTAATATACCAATTAGATAAAGAATTATAAATAATCATATTTTCATTATTTAAATAATATAATGGTGTTAAACAACGACACGAACCAATACCAAGTATTTTTTTCATATAATAAAGATATATAATATTTTTCTAAGTATTATATATATGAGCAATAAAAATATGAGTGAAACTATAAATAAATCAGATAGACAAATTGGAAATCAATTTAATGATATAAATAAAAAATTTGATGAAATGGATAAACAAAGAGATGAAAAAGAACAAGAAACTATAGAGAAGATTAAAATGCCACATGAAAAAACAATACAAGATAATTTAGTAAATATTAGAGAAATTTTTTATGTATTATTTGATTTTATATTTAAATTTAAAAATCCAATACCTTTCATTTTTGAATCACCAGATAGATATTTTGGCACATCAATAATATTTATTATAATAGGTTTATTATTTATTATATTAAGTGTATTAATTATATAAATAAAATTTTTTGATAATTTTAAATAATTCACAAATATCTGGGTTTTTATCATAAAAATATGAAATTAGTTGGTCATATTTTTCTTTTGAATAACTAATCATTTTTGATATATAAAAACAAGCAATTACCATTTGTGAATCATAATTATTATTTTTAATAAGACAAGACCATTCTTCTAAAATAGGAATAATAATTTCTAAATCTTGGTGGCTAATAATTCTCATTATAGCATATTCAAGATATTTATTATTTTTAATTTTATTTATATCAATAATAAAATCTAATTTTAATAATTGTTCTTCTGAATGATATTTACATTCAAGCATCATAAATTCTCTAAATTTTTTCATTTTGATATTATTAATTAATTCTGAGACATACTTTGTGTTTTGCATTATAACAAATTATTATATAATAATTAATTACTATATAATAATAATATTTCAATTTTTTCATAAAAGAATTATAACTAGTTTTCTTCTTCTTGTTCAGAAATTCTCCATATCAACTCAGCCATTGAGATAGAAAAGTATTTTTGAAATTTGAGTTTACGATAATTTTCACTCGTAGGTGGAGTATTTTTAAGTTCCTCAAAATAACGAATGTCTTCTTGCAACCAGTATCTACGCATTATGTGAAGAGATGTCGCAAGATAATTGCACCAACCAAGTATTGTTCCGACAGATAAGGACCATTCTCTCCATCATAGTAATCAATTTCTTCATTTTGTTGTGAAAGTATATCAATGATACAACTGATGCCTTCACCAATAGATTCTTGGCGTTGGATATCTCTTCCAAATTCATTCTCTTCTGGTTCAGTACGATGCAATACTTCCAAAAGAATTTGATTTTTGTGAAAAGTTCATTATTATGATGAAGATTATTTGGCAAATCAGTGATTAGATTGGTAATGAAGACATCATTGTCATCAATAACTGTGTCGCAATATTCAATGATTTGTTCAACAAGTGATGGCATTTACGTGAGGTTTTATTTATAAAATTATTTGTTTATATAATTAATAAATGAAAAAATTTTCAATTTTTAAATTTGCAAATAATATTGAACATCAAATGGTTGGTCATAATTATTTTCTTCAATCATTTTTGACCAATGAATGACGCCAATTAGTATTGTCATATAATCATTCGGACAATTATAAGTAAACCCTGACCAAGGTGGATTGCTATATAAAATACTTTTATAATATGTTATTTCATCCATTAATTCATTTTGACTCTTTCTCAAAAGACGTAAAATGATTTTAAGACCACATATAATATTATCTTTTTCATGGTTATCATTGTCATTATAAAACCATAAATCATGTTCATACATCCAAACATAATATTCTAAACTATCAAGACAACTAAAATCATCAAGTGGTGGGTCATTAATAATATGGTTCACTATGTGTGGGAGACACTTAATTTTATGAATATCAATGTTAGAGTTTCCAGATTGAGGAAAATCTTCAATAATATGTTTGACGTGGGAGTCAAGATTAGCGATTGTGAAAGGCATAGTTGTGTTTTATAAGATTATTATATATTGATTCATATATAATAATTTTTTCAAATTTTTTTCTAAGAGATTTTATAATGAAGATATATATATTAAGACATGAGGATAGAACACAAGATTGTTCATTTTTTGCACCATTGACACAAGATGGATTAGAAAATGCTAAAAAATTAGTAGAAAAACTAGAGAAAGAAAAAATAGATTTAATAATTTCGTCGCCATTTATAAGGACATTACAAACAATTTTGCCATATGCAAAGAAAGCAAATATAGAAATAAATATAGAATATGGATTATCTGAGATACATCATCAAGATATTATACCAAAAAAGGCAGTTGGTATATCAATGCCAGAATATATTTTAACATCATTTAATTATAATCCAAAATATAAATCAATATTACAACATGACCAGATTAAATATCCAGAAAATATTAAACATGTAAGAGATAGAATAAAGAAAGTTTTACATTCTATAATAGCAAATAACTATAATACCGATAATAGAATATTATTAGTTACACATCAATCATTATGTAATAGTGTTTTAGAAATAATTAAAAATCATTCTGATATTATAAATACTAAATCATTCAAAGAAATGACTGATAGAATTGCAATGGGATATCCAACTGGTAAAATAAGTTTAGTCTTTGATAAAGATGAATGGAGATATGAAGAAATTAATTAGTTTTTTTTA
>JACCEA010058451.1_pt1 | contig 20840 bp, 19 predicted proteins | sample 7449851 | NCBI WGS metagenome assembly JACCEA01 (sample SAMN15323453, study PRJNA562643) | freshwater metagenome | isolation source: river surface water | place: USA:Blue River Watershed | collected 2017-08-18 | reverse complement strand
TGATAGAAGCAATAGTTTTGGTAGGATTTGTTACCGCTTGTCTTTTTGCAGGATCTCCTACTTTAATTTCTCCGCCTTCAACAAAAGCGATAATAGAAGGAGTTGTTCTTTTTCCTTCCGCATTAGGTATTACAACTGCCTCGTTACCTTCCATTACAGAAACACAAGAGTTGGTTGTACCTAAATCAATTCCGATGATTTTACCCATTTTGATTATATTTAATTTATTTGATATTCATTTTAATCACTCGAGTTCGACAAGTCAATCTTTATGCCAAGTCCCTGACAGTATAGAAATTGTCAGTTTTTAACCCAATTGAGGTGAAAATGGCTGACAAGATGACATTTTTAACTGCATTTAGTTCAGGTAAATTCATTAAAGCGATGCTGCTAAATCAAAAATTGGATAAGTAACTAAATCCTTTCGTTAGCAAACTCCAAAACAATCACCTATTATGAAATCCAAATACTCACCCTCTACTACAGATAGCTTATTACAGAAAACAATACTTCAAAAACCTTTATGTGTAGCATAAAAACGACAAGGATTACAAATACTATTAAGCAAAAAGAAGTACATTCGCTTTCTAAACGTTAGCCCCAAATTGAATTCAAATTACCTATGAAATCCCAAATAATTACTTTTTTTCTATTGCTATCATTGGCAATGGCAGCACAAGAAAAACAAATTATAGACGCCTATAATTTAAGATATATTGACAGTTCTAAATCGCTTACGATTCAAAAAAAGATTCAATTAGAAACGAATGACAATAACATTAAGTGTATCTCCAATTGCTTTTTATCACTGACGTATCTGAGGCAAAAAAAGCTACCACTTGCCAAAGAAGCAATTGAACAAGCAAAAAAAAATCTTCAAGAAATTACTAACCAAAATACTTTAGGCTACTATCATTATGCCCTGTACCGATATAAATATTTTATCGACGAATCTGGTTTTGAAGACGATATTCTAAAGTCTTTAACTTATTTTGAAAGCACTAAAAATTATTTATTTGCTGGTTTAAGCGCGATTAGCATTGCTAATTCTGGTGAATTAGTAACCAAAAAATTTTTAGACAAAGGAATTAAATATGCTACACTTTCAAACAATAACGACTTAAAACTGGAAGCTAAAATTTGCGAATCGACCTACTTAAAAGAACAATTGGAATTGAATCCTAAATCAATTTCCATTCAAAAAGTAATTGCTTCTTTTGAAAATGCAATTCAACTTGCAAAAAACCAAACTACTAACAAGATGAATGTAGCAGTTGCTTATTTAAACTACGCCAATTTTTTGGTTTCCAAAAATCAATCAAAATATAAAATAATTAGTTTAACCGACAATGCTTTAGCCTATGCCAAAAAATACGGAATTGTAAGTGTGGTTAGAAATTGTTACGGAATTAAGGGGCTTTATTATCAAAATCAAAACAAGTTAGACGAGGCTGAGAGATCCTTTTTAAATGGTATTACATATTTGAAATCGTTCCCTTTTAAAGAATATGAAACAGAGAAAAAATTCTACAACGATTTAAAGGAGATTTCGGCTTCCAAAAAAGATTTTGTATCCTACCATAAATACGATTTGCTATTTCAAGAAGCAACTATAGCTGCAGAAGCAAGAGATAAGGAAGCAGCTATTCAAAACGCCATTGCAAAATATGACTTGAAAGCTAAAGAAGAAAAGATTAATCTTTTATCAAAAAATAACCAATTCAAAGACGGATTGATTGTTGCTTCTATCCTAGCGCTAATTTTGGGTATTGGAATGTTTTTTTACTACTACAAATCCAATAAAATAAAACAAATTTACTACGAACAAAAAAAACAAAAACTCCAAAAAGAAAAAGAGCAAACCCAAAAAGAATTGATAAACAGTGTACTTCATTTAGAAAAGAAAAATGAAATTTTAAATGAACTCAAAGAAAAATTATTGGTTCAAAACAAAGAACAACATGCTACTATTAACAACGCAATTTTTAAAACAATCGATGCGGGTTTAGCTATAGACGATGATTTCGAAAAATTCAAAAATAACTTCAATACCATTTACCCTGATTTTTTCAATCGGTTACAAGAAAAAGCCAACCTTTCGCTTACCCAATTGGATCTTAAATACTGCGGATTTATATTAATGAAGGTGACTAATAAAGAAATGGCCTCTCAAATGAACGTTGAACCAAAAAGTATTCGGATGGCGCGCTACCGAATTAAGCAAAAATTACAACTCTCAAAAGAAGAAGATTTAGATGAGTTTATCCAAAGTGCAAAATAGATGATTTATTACTTTTATTAATCTGTTTATTATTAACTAATTAACTCACATGTAGTCATAAAATAGACGGGGCTATTTTTTCAATAGACGCCTTATAGACTCCCGTTTGAACTATTCTAACAATCTAAAAAATAGATTTGCTTCATAATTTAATATCATAAATAATGAAAGCCCCTTTTATTGAAATTATTGAAGCCACTACACCAGATCCCAATCTGTTAATGTGGAAATATGCTGACGAAGACCAAGAAATAAAAAATGGTGCAAAGTTAACTGTACGGGAAACCCAACACGCCATGTTTCTTAACGAAGGACAATTAGCCGATGTTTTTGGACCTGGATTGCACACACTTTCCACAGAAAACATTCCGCTTTTGAGCCGATTAAAAGGTTGGAAATACGGTTTTGAAAGTCCGTTTAAAGCCGATATTTACTTCTTCAACACCCACCAATTCATCAATAATAAATGGGGAACACCCGCCCCTATTTTGATGAAAGATCCCGAATTTGGACAAGTACGTATTCGTGCTTTTGGAAGTTTTGATTTTAAAATTGCCGATGTAGCTACTTTTTTTCGCCAATATTGCGGTACGTATTTCCAATTGACATTGTTTGAACTTCAAGCACAGTTGCGCGATTTTGTTGCTCCTAAATTTGGAGAAGTCCTTGCCAATCAAAACTTAGCTGTTACCGATGTAGCAGGCAATATTTCGGATTTAAGTAAACGAGTAGAGCCTGAACTGAAAACCTACTTTTCGCAATTGGGAATTGAATTGACGCAATTTATTATCACAAGTGTAACCTTGCCCGAAGAAGTAACGGCACATTACGACAAAATGACCAATATCAATATGGTAAAGGACATGGATAAGTTTACCCAATTCAACACCGCATCAGCTATTGGCGATGGTAAAAGTGGTTTGAATGATGCCGTACAACAAGGCGCGATGCTCAATATGATGATGCAACAAATGCAAAATCAAGCTCCTGTTGCTGCTGTCGAAGATATTCCTGCCAAATTAAAACAACTCAAAGATTTATTTGATGCGGGTGTTTTAGACGAAGAAGAATTTAAAACCAAAAAAGCTGATTTACTAAGCAAATTATAAACTGTTATGGAAGAGAAAAAACCACTTTCATTCGTAGAAAAAATGAAGCTGAAAGCCCAAAATCAGAAATCGTATGGAATTGACGAAAATAATGCGTTTAAAGAAGCTAAACTAGGTGCAACTGACTGTCCGAATTGTGGTGCAGGACGTGCCAAACAAGATGGATTGACGCATTGTGCCTATTGCGGTCACGAATTCATTTCAGTTGAAATTACTGACGGATTATTTTTAAAAAAAGAAGACAACTCAAAACAGTAAATTATGTTCGGATTATTCAATAAAAACAACAACGAAAGCAATGCTTCCTTTTCATCAGAATGGTTGCCACAAATCCAAGAAAACCAACAACGCTTTTTTGATTTTTTGGACAAAATTGAAATACGAATGCAGGAACTAACCGACGCCGCAATTCCTGAATTGACTGAAATGCGAAACAGCACCGAGGAAAGTTTCAAAATGGATTTTCATCGAATGAAATCAGGGATTGACGGTCAATTGGAAAACATTCGCAAAAAAGTGTATGACGTTCATGATGATAAAATTTTAGATCTATATCATGAAATTAAACACAACTATTCGCCCAAAGATAAAGACAGAGATGTATTGGATGCTTTCCGAAATGATTGTAGAAGCCGCTATAATCTATTTGAAGAGAAATATCAAGCTGCTAGAAATGCCGTTGATGCCACTGATTATGAAGATTATGAAATTGCGTATCAAAAAGTTTTAGATGAATATGCTGCCATCAAAGATAAATTTCATTGTAAACAATGCGGAAGCCCTATTTCTATAGAAAAAATGTTTTTTATCAACGTGCATTTGAATTGTTCAGCTTGTCAAACGCAAAACACCTTTGAGCCGAGTACACAAGCCCGAATGTTGCAACATTTTGCACAAGATTTGGCACATCAAAGAGCTTCAGATTTATATGAAAAATACGAGAAAGAATCCGAAAAAGAGCGGTTCTATTATCATGAAATGCATCCGCTTAAATTAAGTCTGAATTTTGAAAAAGACAGCAAAATTAAAGCCGAAACAGAAGCCAAAATTGCCGATTTAGAAGCCAAAAGGCAAGAATCAATTAAAAATACGCCTTTATTTAAAATTGACTATTTGCAGAAAAAATTTGCTGAATGGAAAAAAATCACACCTGATTTGGCAGACCATTTGGAAACCCGATTACAAAATGAATTAACAAGTATATATAATAATTAATCCTTAAATCTAACCCTTATGTTTAACAATTTATTTGGCTCATCAAAGAGCAACGAAGAAAATCAAAATCAAGAAAATAACCAATTTGCAAATGATGATTTTGAAAATGAATATTTAGAATTAGAATACGATCCAGAAACACTTCATGGAACTCATTATGATGTTGATGATTTTGAAGATGAAGTAGAACAATTAGCACAAACATGGATTGAAAAAGAAGGTATTACGAGTCAAAGCGAAATCAACAATGTGTATCACAACTATCGAAGAGATGTCTATATGGCTTGGAACGAGTGTGATTCAGATCAATATATCCGTTTTGACAACCGAAATTCCTTAGCACACCACGGTGTTGCACAGATGGGCAACAACATGCAAGAAGATGAAAACAATCCGCTTTTAGCGCCTGTTCATGGGATAAATTTACGTGATTATTCTGCTATTTGTGCCAAATTAGGCTCAGGTGTTGATGAAAATGATATTTATAAAGCCTTCGGAATCGATGCAACTATTTGGGGTGAAATCAACACCGTATGGCCGGCAAGAATGGCGGAAGATACTACCTTTAGCATTGCTGTTTTGTTCGGACAGTATTTTGGCGAAGCCGACCAACATCCAAAACTTCAAGGAGTTAAATCGAATTTATCTGAAGAAGGGGAAGCTAATTTGGAACGTTTGAAAAATGATGTGTATTTCTATTATGAACTTTCTGGAGCACGTCAAGCGGCATATGAATATGGCTTAGATGGTGCGCAATGGATTTTGGATAATTTCGGTATCGGATTAGGTGATTTTCAATCGGTTGCCATGAAATATATGGAACTTCAAAACCAAAATTTTGATTCCAATTATGTTCGTGAGTGTTTGGATTATCAAGATGAAAAACAAGCCGAATATGCAGAGAAATTCGCAGCAGAACAAGGTGGAAATGTTGCAGATGATGTAGAGTTTTAAAATATCCCTGGTTAGTTAAGCTTTGTCGAAATTTTATGTTTTGGCAAAGCTTTCTTTTTTTTTATTATTATAAAGTTATTATTCTATCTTAGTAAAAAATACCATGAATATTATAAAAGCCGTACTTTATTATTTTGTACTAATTACAATAAGTTTGACTACTTCAGCCCAAAATAAAGAATTATACCAAATCAAAACCTACAATCTTAAATCAGAATCACAATTAACCGTTACCGAAAATTATTTAAAAGACGCCTATTTGCCTGCTTTGAAAAGATTAGGAATTAAAACGGTTGGGGTTTTAAACCTAAAACATATTCAGCAGATTCAATAACCAAATTGATCGTTATCATTCCGTTTGCCTCTTCCAAGCAGTTTTTTCGATTAGAAGAGAAATTAGCTAAAGATCAAGTCCGTCTTCAAGCTGGTGCAGACTACATCAATGCCAAGTATAATCATGCACCCTATGAACGAATTGAATCCGTTCTTCTGAATGCTTTTTCCAATCATCCTTTTTTAACAATGCCAAAATTAGACAGTCTGCGTGCGGACGCGTATACGAATTGCGTAGTTATGAATCGGCAACAGAAGCCATCTACAACACTAAAGTAGAAATGTTTATAGCGGTGAAGAAAGTAAAATTATCGATCGTTTGGAGTTCAATCCAGTGTTTTATGGCGAAGTCGTTTCAGGAGGAAAAATGCCCAACTTGATGTATTTAACCACCTTTGCCAACCAAGAAAGTAGAGATGCGCACTGGAAAGCGTTTGTAGATTCACCAGAATGGAAAGCTTTACTTAAAATAGAGAAATACAAAAATACGATTTCACACATAGATATTTTGTTCTTGTACCCAACAGACTATTCGGATTATTAAAACTGAAATCAATGTCAAAAACAAACCCCAAAAACGAATCGCTTTTGGGGTTTGCTTTTTTATCTAAACTCATTTAAGGAACGTTCAATTATTCCGAGACATTCGTGAATTTGACTTTCGGTAATGACTAAAGGTGGCGCTAAACGTATTTTGTTTCCGTGAGTAGGTTTAGCTAACAAACCATTATCTCTAAATTTCAAACAAATTTCCCAAGCTAAATCCGAATCTTCCTCACTATCAATCACGATGGCATTTAGCAAACCTTTTCCTCTAACCAATTGAATTAACGGATTTCGAGAAGCAATTTCGTTCAATCCATGACGGAAAACTTCACCTAAATACGCCGCATTTTGAGCTAAATTTTCGTCTTTGATAACTTCCAAGGCAGCAACTGCAACAGCTGCTGCAATTGGGTTGCCACCAAAAGTTGAACCGTGTTGCCCTGGCTGAATCACATTCATGATCTCATTATTGGCTAAAACCGCCGATACTGGAAAAACGCCACCTGAAAGGGCTTTTCCTAAAATCAAAATATCGGGTTTCACTTCCGGTTTGTTTTCACAACCTTTTTTGCATTCGCAATTCCCACAAGTCGCTAATAAGCGTCCTGTACGAGCAATTCCTGTTTGTACCTCATCGGCAATAAACAAAACATTATTAGCTGCACAAAGTGCTTTGGCTTGCGCCAAATAACCTTCGCTAGGCACATAAACTCCTGCCTCGCCTTGAATAGGTTCGACCAAGAAGCCAGCAATATTTTTGGAAGAAGCCAAGGCTTTCGCCAAAGCATCAACATCATCATATGGTATTTTGATAAAGCCATTGGTAAACGGACCGAAATTTTTACGTGCCGATTCGTCATTGGAAAATGAAATAATGGTAGTTGTTCTTCCATGAAAATTGTTTTCACACACAATAATTTGCGCTTCATTTTCTGGAATTCCTTTTACATCATAAGCCCATTTTCTACACAATTTCAAAGCCGTTTCCACCGCCTCTGCCCCAGTATTCATGGGTAATACTTTGTCAAAACCAAAATACTTCGTCACATATTCTTCATACGGACCTAATTGGTCGTTGAAAAATGCTCTGGAAGTCAAGGTTAATTTCTGCGCTTGTTGTACCATGGCGTTGACAATCTTTGGATGACAATGTCCTTGGTTCACTGCTGAATAGGCCGACAAAAAATCGAAATATTGTTTTCCATCTACGTCCCAAACATAGACTCCTTCTCCTTTTTCTAAAACGACAGGTAGCGGATGGTAATTGTGTGCTCCGTATTGATTTTCTTTAGCTATTAGTGCTTCTGATATAGCAGATAAAGTAGTAGTATCGTGACTCATAGTAATTGGTTTTAATGTAAAATTTAACAAAACAAATTTAGTCAATACAACCAATAAATTGCAGTATAATATAATTTTTGACTTATAAATTTACAATTAAAGTTAATTATTAAATTTTAGAACACATTTAAAGTCAATTATACAAAATAAATACTGAAAAATACAATTCAAAATGAAAAATAACTTACTTTTATTGGCCACAAAAAAGTAAATTTAACTTTTAAAATACCTTTCAATGGAAAAATTAGATGAATTCGATATCAAAATCATCAAGGAATTAGAAAAAGATGGCCGTATTGCCTACTCTACTATTGCTTCTAATTTAAAGATTTCCAATACGATGGTACACCAACGCATCCATAAATTGACTGAGCAAGGAATTTTAGCCGGCATTCAACCTATAATTAATGAGAAAAAAGTGGGCTATGATTGGGGCGCATTTACCGGAATTACACTCAACAAAGACCACGATTCTGATCGAGTGATTGAAGAACTCAAAAAAATTCCTGAAATTACAGAATGCTACTACATAACAGGATCTTATACTTTATACATTAAAATGATTGCAAAAAATCACGAACACATGCGTAAAATTCTGTACGAACAAATTGACTCCATTCCTGGAATTGCTAAAACCGATTCGATTATAGAATTGGGTTGTGCTTTCAAACGAAATATTTCACTTTAATTCAACAATCATGAAACTTACTATCCAAAATCAATTGCAAAAAGCAACTCAAATTACACTTGCTCTATTCTTTATTCTTTGTTTTTCTTTGGCGAATGCCCAAAAACCAAAGGGAAAATTATTTATCATAGGCGGCGGAAATCGCTCGGATCAATTAATGCAACATGTGGTAGACCTAGCTCAATTCAAAAAAACAGATTACATAGTGGTTTTACCCATGTCGAGTGAAGAACCTGATAGCGCATACATTTATTTTAGAGATCAGTTTCAAAAATTGGCACCCAATCCTATTGTCATGCTGAATTTTGATAAAAACACGGTTCAAAACCCAAAACTGAACGACTCTTTACAAAAAGCAAAACTCATTTTTATTAGTGGCGGAGACCAAACGCGTTTTATGAATGTAGTCGCCAATACTCCTGTATATAATTCTATTCACAAAGCATTTCAAAACGGAAGTATCATTGCCGGAACTAGCGCTGGAGCGGCTGTTATGTCAGAAAAAATGATCACTGGAAATCAGAAATTAGAAAAAGAGTATTCTGGAACTTTTGACAATATTCGATTTGATAATTTAGAAACTACTCCGGGTTTAGGATTGGTGACTACCGCGATTATTGACCAACATTTTTTGAGAAGAAGTCGCTATAACCGATTGATTTCTGCTATGGTAGAATTTCCTCATCTCACCGGAATTGGCATCGACGAAAGCACAGCAATTATTGTTGATGGCAACACGATAAGTGTTGTTGGTGAAAGCGAAGTTATTGTTATGAAAAATCCAAAAGGAATTCAAAAACTGAAACAGAATAAATTGATTTCAATGGAAAAAATGGAAATGAGTATCTATGTAGCAGGGCAACAATTTAAACTAGGAAACGAATGAAAAAAGTAAACGTAATTGTTATTCTATTACTACTAATTGGCACTAATTTTTCAGGATGGTCACAAATCAGTAACAAAGAAAGTATTCGATTAGCAGAATTAGCAAAACGAGTAAGCATAATTAGGGACAATTGGGGAATTGCACACGTGTATGGGAAAACCGATGCCGATGCCGTTTTTGGGATGTTGTATGCGCAATGCGAAGACGATTTCCAACGCGTTGAAATGAATTATATCGAAAAATTAGGACGCCTTTCTGAAATTAAAGGATCGTCCACTTTATACAATGATTTAGAAACCAAGTTATTAATTGATGCTGAAGAAGCTAAGGCTGATTATAAAAAAGCAGCGCCTTGGCTGAAAAAACTACTCAACAGCTATGCCGATGGAATCAATTATTATTTATACAAAAACCCAAAAGTCAAACCTTTGATGCTAACGCATTTTGAACCTTGGTTTCCCTTGCTTTGGACCGATGGAAGTATTGGCGCGATAAGTACTGCCGATTTGACTACACAAGAATTAAAAGATTTTTACGGAAAACCGGACGATAAAATAGCTTTTGTAGCCAAAGAAAAAGACATGCAAACAGGTTCGAACGGTTTTGCGTTAGCACCTAATAAAACAGCATCTGGAAATGCTATTTTGTACATCAATCCGCATACTACTTTTTATTTCAGACCCGAAATCCAAATCATTAGTGAGGAAGGATTGCAAGCCTACGGTGCAGTGACTTGGGGGCAATTTTTTATCTACCAAGGATTTAACGAAAATTGCGGATGGATGCACACCTCGTGTAATGTGGATGTGGCCGATACTTATATCGAAAAAATAGTGCGTCAAAAAGAGGGATTATTTTACGAATATGAGAATAAATTACTTCCTGTCAAAGAGAAAAAAATCACTATCAATTATCTTGACAACGGAAAATTAGTTCCTAAATCATTCACCACTTATTTCACCCATCACGGACCCATTATGGCAAAACGCGACGGAAAATGGATTAGTTTAAAATCAAACAATCGCTCTATGAATAGTTTGATTCAGAGTTGGGAACGAACCAAATCGAAAAATTTTGCCGACTATCAAAAAGCCATGGATTGGAAAGCGAATACCTCTAACAATACCGTTTATGCAGATAATAAAGGTAATATTGCGTATTGGCATGGCAATTTTGTTCCAGTCCGTGATCCAAAATTCAATTGGGCAAAACCCGTTGATGGTACAACTGCTGTAACAGAATGGAAAGGGCTACACCAAGTTTCAGAAACGGTGCATCTCTTTAACCCAAAAAATGGCTGGTTGCAAAACTGTAATTCTACTCCGTTCTCCGTTTCAGGAAATGAAAGTCCGAAAGAAGAAAATTACCTTCCCTACATGGCGCCAGATGGAGAAACCTATAGAGGAATCAATGCCGTTCGTACTTTAGAAAAAGGGAAACAATACACTTTAGACCAAATTATTGCCGACGGCTACAACGATCAATTGCCGTTCTTTGAAGAACTTATTCCAGCTTTGGTAAAACAATTCGAAAAAAGTATACAATCTGGAGAAACGCGCTACGCAAATCTATCTGAACCTATTCAAGTTTTAAAAGCATGGGATTTTAGAAGCGGGGAGAATTCAGTTGCTTTGACTTTGGCAAACGAATGGGGTTTTAAATTGGATCCTTTGGTGCGTAAAACGTATATTGATCAAGGCGAATTGGATCAGGTAGAAAATACAAGAAACTTTATACAAAATATGCAAGCCGAACAAGTTCTCCCACAATTGCAAGAAGTCATTTCAGAATTGACAACCAAATTTGGCACATGGAAAATGCCTTGGGGGGAAATCAACCGTTTTCAACGACTTTCTGGAGACATAGATAATCGCTTTGATGATACAGCTGCGAGTTTACCAATTGGCTACACATCAGTACTTTGGGGCGCTTTACCCGCATTTAAAAGCGCCTATCAAAAAGACACTAAAAAACGCTATGGTTTGAGTGGAAATAGTTTTGTTTGTGCAGTAGAATTTGGCACCAAAGTAAAAGCCAAGTCATTATTAGCAGGGGGAAATAGTGGCGATTCAACATCCAAACACTTCAATGATCAAGCTGAAATGTACCAAAAAGCAAGGTTTAAAGACGTACTTTTTTACAGAGAAGATGTTGAAAAAAATGCCGAAAAAAAATACCATCCAGGAGAATAGCAATCGTTTCAATTATTAATTCGATATTTGTTGTAAACAAACCAAAAATGAAAAAAATACAATACTTTTTAATTGGACTCACATTTTTTACTGTTAATGTATTTGCTCAATTAAAAGCCGTTCAGTACAAAGATGCAGCACAAGTTCTTAATGGTATGGCTATTCAACCCTACAAAGCTAGTGCTCAAAAACCAGGAATCTTAGTATTACCTGCTTGGAAAGGAATTGATACCCATGCTAAAGCAACTGCTGAAAAGTTATCAAAATTGGGATACATTGCTTTTGTAGCAGATATTTATGGCGAAGGAAATTACCCTCAAACCACTGCTGATGCAGCAAAGATGTCAGGTTTTTATAAAAAAAATACCAATCTGTATCAAAAGCGTATCGAATCGGCTTTGGAACAATTAATCCAATCGGGAGCTAATCCAGATAACATTGCCGTAATTGGCTTTTGCTTTGGCGGAACAGGTGCTTTAGAAGCGGCAAGAAAAAATTTAAAAGTAAAAGGAGTTGTGTCTTTTCATGGAGGTTTGAGTAGAGACATTGCACTTCCAATAACTCCAATTAACACTAAAATATTAGCTTGTCACGGTGCTGATGATCCTTTTGTATCGAAAGAAGAAATTGCAGGTTTTCAACAAGAAATGCGAGATGCAAAAGCGGATTGGGAAATGGTGTATTATGCCAATGCAGTACATTCATTTACAGATATTGATGCTGGAAATGACAATTCTAAAGGAGCCGCTTACAACGAAAAAGCAGCCAAACGTTCTTTTGAACATATGCAATTATTCTTAGACGAAGTATTAAATAGATAGATTAACCTACACTTAAATTAAAATGAAAAAACTACTTTTCCTTTCCCTAATTGCTTTGGGAACTTCATGTAAAAATGGAGCTTTGATTAGCTCTAATAGTAAGAGTGATCCAACTCAATACATGAAAACCATAACCGCAGAAGATTTAAAAAAACACCTTTATATCATTGCTGCTGATTCAATGGAAGGCCGTGAAACTGGGTCGAACGGTCAGAAAAAAGCAGGGCGTTATTTAATTAGCGAATACCAAAAAAATCAAGTTTCGTTTCCTAAAGGAGCTTCTGATTTTTATCAAGCTGTTCCAGCATCATTTTTGAACAAAAAGCGTAATAATAATTTACCAGATTCTGAAAATATTTGGGCTTTTATTGAAGGTACTGAAAAACCAGATGAAGTAATCGTAATCTCTGCACATTATGACCATGTGGGTATCGAAAATGGAGAAATATATAATGGCGCAGATGATGATGGATCAGGAACTTCGGCATTATTAGAAATAGCGCAAGCTTTCCAAATGGCAAAAAAAGCTGGTCACGGTCCAAAGCGTTCTATTTTGTTTTTACATGTTACCGGTGAAGAACACGGCTTGTTGGGTTCACGTTATTATTCTGAAAATCCTTTGTTTCCTCTAGCTAATACTGTTGCAGATGTGAATATTGATATGATAGGTCGTCGCGACGAACTTCATGCTACTACTAATAATTATGTATACATCATTGGAGCCAATCGTTTGTCTGCAGAATTAGATCATATTAGCGCTATAATGAACCAAAAATATGTGGGTCTTGATTTGGATTATCGCTTTAACGACCCTAAAGATCCGAATCGTTTTTACGAGCGTTCTGACCATTATAATTTTGCAAAACACGGTATTCCATCCGTATTTTTCTTTAATGGAGTTCACGCAGATTACCACAAAAAATCGGATGAAGCTCATAAAATCGAATACGATGCTTTAGAAAAAAGAACACAATTGGCTTTTGTTGTGGCTTGGGAATTAGCCAACAGAAAAAACCGAATTCTAGTAGATGCAGATAAAAAATAACTTATTTATTAAGTAGTACAAAAAAGCGCTTTGATAATTCAAAGCGCTTTTTTTTATGAACCATTAAGATATTAAGTTTCATTAAGCCTTAATTCTCTTACTATCTTAATGCTTTTGAGTTAAATACACTAGTTGAGTATAATCATTATATTTTTTAACCACATAGAAACATAGACTTGATAGTTATTACAAAGATGAGGATAGACGTTTTACTATTCACATAGCTATGTGAAAAACAGTGTTGTTTCTATCCATTCTTTAGGTTTAATGAATAAGCTATGTTTCTATGTGGTTAAATTTTATTTACAATTTCGAAAAATAGTAGAACTTAAACTTAAAAATTATTTTTAGTTTTCAGCAGTCCTTAGTTTTCAACATCAATTTCTCTATTGTTTCGGGACCATTCACTCCATGAACCTACATATAATTTAGGCATTGGCAAATCGGCTATCGCTAATGCCAAAAGGGTATGACAAGCCGTAACTCCAGAGCCGCAGTGCACTACCCTATTCTCTTCTGGAATATTTTCAAACGCTTTTTGATATTGTTCTTTTAATTCTTCAGGTGACAAGAAAAAACCGTTGGCATCTAAATTAGTCGTAAACGGAATATTAGTTGCACCTGGAATATGACCCGCAACCAAATCAATTGGTTCTGTTTCGCCTCTATAGCGTTGCGATTCACGAACATCAATCACTACAAAATTATCCTTTTGAATCATGTCATCCATTCCTTGCAAGTCAATAGTTGGCCATTGCCAATGTTGAACAGGATACGATTCGACCTGAGTTGGAACTTCAACGGCTGAACTTGTTGGAAATCCCGCCTGAATAGCCGCTTGAATGCCACCACTCAATACTTGCACTTTGTCATGACCAATAGAACGCAACATCCACCAAAAACGCGCTGCTGCATTCGCTCCATTTTTATCGTCATAGACCACCACCCAAGTTTCGGGTGTGATGCATAAATCGGTTAGTGTTTTTGAAAACTGTTCTACTGTTGGCAATGGATGGCGACCACTTATGGAAACATCTTCTTTAATATCCGCTAGTTGAGTATTAACATCCACAAACAAAGCGCCTAGTAAATGGGATTGTTGGTAATTCTGGTAAGCTGTCGGACTGTTAGTGGCGTCAACCAAGACTATTGCATTGGTTTGTACCGCTTCGAGTAATTGATTTGGAGTAATTATTGGAGTCATATTGATATTGATATGGAATTAATGAATATAAACTTAGCTATTTTATTTCAATTATGGCCACAAAAAAAGCCTCGAATTACTTCGAAGCTTTTGAATTTTGGGTGGATGACCGGGTTCGAACCGGCGACCCTCGGCACCACAAACCGATGCTCTAACCAGCTGAGCTACAACCACCATTTGTATAACGGGTGCAAATATAGCACAATTGTTCACTTTCGCAAAGAAAATTTTAAAAAAATATCCCGATTTTAAATCAAATCTCCTAAGCTATTGACAGCCAAATACCTTTCTACTGTAAAACCTTCGGCGTGGTCTACTCCTACTAAACGTCCTAAATCTCTAGAACGGTAATTCAAGCTTTCCAAAAAGTTTTTACTCGTTATAGGAGATTCTGGCTCATTGGAATTTGGGTCGTAAAATTGAGAACTGTAGGCTAAAATAGCCGCTACTTTTTTATCAGTAAAACCAGTAATATCGACTACAAAATCAGGTTTAATATCTTTCCATTGGATGTAATGATAGACTAGTTTAGGTCGCCACGCTTTTTGATTTTCTCCGTCAAGTTGTGTTTCAATCTTCATTAAACCCGATAAAAAACAAGCGTCCGAAACCAATTGACTTCCTTTGCCATGGTCTATATGTCGGTCCTCAATGGCATTGCACAAAACAATCTCAGGTTGGTATTTGCGAATCATTTTGATTACTTCCAATTGGTGCGCCTCATCATTCGCAAAAAAACCATCTCGAAAACGAAGATTTTCACGTACTGAAACACCCAATATCTGAGCTGAAGCAGTAGCTTCTTGGTCACGCAAATCTGCCGAACCACGCGTACCTAATTCGCCACGAGTCAAATCGACAATACCCACTGTTTTGCCCAAAGAAATTTCTTTTAAAATTGTCCCTGCGCAACCCAATTCAACATCGTCAGGATGTGCTCCAAAAGCTAGTATATCTAATTTCATCTTAGTTTTATTTTGATATTGCTATTGCAATTGTTATTGTAATTCTACAGTATTCGTTTCATAGTCATGGACTTATTCACGCTTTCCCTCCATTCTTTTTCAGGATCACTGTCTTTCGTAATGCCGCAACCCATATACAAATGCGCTTGTTTGTTTTCAATTTGCATACAGCGCAAATTTACAAACAAATCCGATGCAAAATTCCGATTCAATTCACCTAAATAACCCGTATAAAAACTACGATTGTAATTTTCATTGGCAACAATAAATGCTTTCGAAATTTCCTTAGGTACACCACAAACCGCCGGAGTGGGATGCAACAACTGAATCGCTTTTTTTAAATCCAACTCTAAACCAAACACACCCGAAATATCCGTTTTAATATGCCAAAGAGTACCAGCTTTTACACTATAAGCCTCCGAAACTTGAATTTCGGTACTCACCGACTTAAGTTTTGAGACAATATAATCCGTTACAAATTGCTGTTCTTGCTTTTCTTTTTGCTGCCAAATAACAGTCTCGCCTCCAACAACTTTTTGCGTTCCCGCTAACGCCATCGTTTCAAATGAATCAGCGTTTGCTTTAAGCAATTGTTCCGGACTAGCGCCTAACCAAGTGCCAATTTTTGGATGGTGAAAACAATACACAAAAGCAGAACGATACTGTTGCACCAATTTTTGAAAAGTAGTGACTAAATCAAAATGAGCTACAGACACAGTTTCCTTTCTAGACAAAACTACTTTTTGAAATTCATGATTCTGTATGGCTTGAATTCCTTTACCCACTAAACCCTGAAAATTAGTTTTTGCTGATTCATCCTCTTTTACATCAAAATCGTTTTGCGGAATACTTTCATGAATGCTCATCCAATCTTCGCTCCATTGTTCCGATTCATTCTCAGGAATAATGTAGTTTTGACTGTCGTCAAAAGAAGCAAAAACAAAGCCTTTTTCATTAAAATCGCGTACTTCAAACAGCTTTTCATTTTGCTGAAACAAACCCAAAACGGTATCTGAATTAGGTTTAGAATAGACTACAAAAGGTAAGTTTTGCTGATGATGGAGAGAAATTTTATCGACTAATGAAATCATAGGAATGTTTTCTTATTATTCGGTTTTTCTTTTTGGCAATACCATATTTGTCAATTTGCAAATCGAAATTAGATTGTCATTCTCATCAACTATTCGGATTTCCCAAAGGTGAATACTTTTCCCTTTGTGGATAATTTTGGCGGTAGCAGTCACTATTCCGTTGCGTTTCGCTTTCAAATGATTGGCAGCAATTTCTATTCCGCGTACTTCAAATAAATCGGAATTAACAAACAACATCGAAGCTGCACTTCCTACACTTTCTGCTAAAGCAACTGTCGCTCCTCCATGCAACAATCCCATAGGCTGATGCACAGAAGGATTCACAGGCATGGCGGCTACTAAAAAATCTTCTCCCGCATCAACATATTCAATGTGCAAAGTTCCCATCAATGTGGTCGCAGCAAACTCATTGCAATATGCTAATATCTTATGTTTATCAAATATCATAGTCTTGTGTTTGAAGATGTAAAAATAGGATATAAATGGTAAGTCATAAAATAAAAATGTAATAAAGATATCAGGCTTGTTGCCAATAATAGAGTTGTTTCCACAATAATTTTCTAATTATTCGTTATTTTTACCAAAAAACTAAACCTATGCAATTGAATCGATTGTTCTTTCTTATCGGAATCCTAGTTACGGTTTGTGCCTGCCGTTCCGATTTTGAGACTGTTGCCAGCAAAGGAGATTTAGTTTTTTCTCAGGACACCATTTATTTAGATACTGTTTTTAGCAGCATTGGTTCCAGTACATTCCAACTCAAAGTGTACAACAAAAGTAACGAAGATATCTCGATTCCTTCGATTCAATTAGGCAAAGGACTGAATTCCAAATACCGAATGACGGTGGATGGTATCTCTGGAAACCAAGGAAAAATTTTTCAAAATGTGACACTTTTAGCCAAAGACAGTCTGTATATTTTCATCGAAACTACCGTCAATGCAGCAGATGCCAATTCAACCGACTTTTTATATACCGACCAAATTGAATTTGACAGCGGTGTAAACCTTCAAAAAGTAGCATTGGTAACTTTAGTCAAAGATGCTATTTTCCTTTTTCCAAAGCGCTTGCCCAACGGAAGTAAAGAAATGATACCTGTTGGAAACAAAACCGTAGAAGGTTTTTATTTAGACGATTCTCAATTGCACTTTACCAATCAAAAAGCCTATGTTGTTTACGGATATGCCGGCGTTCCTTCAGGGAAAACCGCTGTTTTTGATGCTGGAGCAAGAGTCTATTTTCATGCCAATTCCGGATTAATTGTAGGTAATAATGCTTCACTTCAAATTAATGGAAGTAAATCTTCAACTAGTCAACTCGAAAATGAAGTCGTTTTTCAAGGCGACCGACTCCAATCCGACTATGACAATGTGCCTGGACAATGGGAAACGGTTTGGTTAAACGAAGGAGCTACCAACAATAGCATCAATCATTTAACGATTAAAAATGCCTCCATCGGATTGTTGATTCAAAATAATAATGGGACTGATGTAAGTATTAAAAATACTCAAATTTACAATTCAACTCACTACGGAATTTTAGCCCAAAACGGGAAAATAACCGGAGAGAATTTGGTAATTAATAATGCAGGCGAAGCTACTTTAGCTTGTGAGTATGGTGGAAATTATACGTTTACCCATTGTACTTTCAATAACAATTGGAATAGTTCAAATCAAATGGCAGTTACCTTGAGTAATTTCAAATTAAGTAGCGTTCCAGAAACCAATGCGCTTAGTAAAGCGACTTTCAACAATTGCATTATTTATGGTGCCTACTCTAACGAATTGGAATTGAATAAGAAAACGGGAGCTGCGTTTGAATACCAATTCAATAATTGCCTTATCAAAATGGATTCAAAATCAGTGGCTACAAATCCGTTGTACCAGTTTACCAATGATGCGACACATTACAATGCTATTATCTTAAACCAAGATCCTAAATTCCAAAGTGTTACTAAAAACAAACTCAATATCGATGGAAGTTCATCGGCTGTAGCCAAAGGAAATGCTACTTATTTAATTCCGTTAGACATTAAGGGAAATACTCGATCATTACCGCCTGATTTGGGTGCTTACCAAAACAACCCTTTTGTTAACTAATTTTTAATAAGTCTTTACTTTTGGTATTTGCCTGAACTGTTTATTTACACTAAATTTGCAGTACAATACAACAAACTCACTACAATGATTCATTTCTTTGAAAACCAAAGTAAAACTGTTTTTGCCGTTCAAACGCAAAACGAAATTTCGGCTGAAGACATTTCAAAACTAAACTGGCTTTTTGCCAACGCGCATAAAATTGAAAAATCCGTCCTAGCGGATTTTTTTGTTGGGCCACGCGCCACAATGATTACTCCTTGGAGTACCAATGCTGTTGAGATTACCCAGAATATGGGAATTACAGGAATCATTCGAATTGAAGAATTTCATTACGCTACGGAAGATTTTACGGATTTCGACCCGATGCTTTCGCAAAAATACACTGAATTACACCAAGATATATTTACCATCAATGTTACACCAGAACCTATTTTGGACATTGAAAATATTGATGCCTATAACAAAACAGAAGGTTTAGCTTTAAGCCCAGAAGAAGTAGAATACTTAGATAACTTATCGACTAAACTAGGTCGTAAATTAACTGATTCTGAAATTTTTGCCTTTTCTCAAGCCAATTCAGAACACTGTCGTCATAAAATTTTCAACGGAACTTTCGTAATTGATGGGGAAGAAAAAGAAACTTCTTTATTCAAATTAATCAAGAAAACTTCTCAAGAAAATCCAAACGATATTGTTTCGGCATACAAAGACAATGTGGCATTTATAAAAGGACCAAAAGTGACACAATTTGCACCAAAAAGTGCTGACAAACCTGATTTTTATCAAGAAAAAGAATTTGATTCGGTGCTTTCATTAAAAGCCGAAACCCACAACTTCCCTACTACCGTTGAGCCTTTCAATGGTGCTGCAACCGGTTCAGGAGGAGAAATTCGCGACCGTTTAGCAGGTGGTCAAGGTTCATTACCTTTAGCAGGAACTGCGGTATATATGACTTCCTACTCTCGATTGGAAAATAATAGAAATTGGGAAAATGGTGTTGCCGAGAGAAAATGGTCGTACCAAACTCCGATGGATATTTTAATTAAAGCCTCGAATGGTGCTTCTGATTTTGGAAATAAATTTGGACAACCTCTAATTACCGGTTCGGTTTTAACTTTTGAACACCAAGAAAACAACCGCAAAATTGGTTACGATAAAGTAATTATGCAAGCGGGCGGAATTGGGTACGGAAAGTTAGATCAAGCAATAAAACACAAACCTCAAGAAGGTGACAAAATCGTTATTTTAGGTGGTGAAAATTATAGAATTGGAATGGGTGGTGCTGCGGTTTCTTCAGCAGATACAGGTGCATTTGGTTCAGGAATTGAATTGAATGCCATTCAACGTTCGAATCCAGAAATGCAAAAACGTGCTGCCAATGCCATTCGTGGTTTGGTAGAAAGCGACTCTAACCCTATTGTATCGATTCACGATCACGGTGCGGGTGGACACTTGAATTGCCTTTCAGAATTAGTAGAAGAAACGGGAGGATTAATTGATTTAGACAAATTACCTGTGGGAGATCCAACACTTTCTGCTAAAGAAATTATTGGTAACGAATCGCAAGAAAGAATGGGATTGGTTATTGGTCAAAAAGACATCAATACTTTACAACGCATTGCCGACAGAGAACGTTCTCCAATGTACCAAGTGGGTGACGTTACAGCTGATCATCGTTTTACTTTCGAATCTAAATCTACTGGGTTGAAACCAATGGATTATGCTTTGGAAGATTTCTTCGGCAGTTCGCCAAAAACCATAATGACTGATAAAACGGTAGCTTACAACTACAAAAACGTTCAATACGACGCAACTCAATTCACTTCCTATTTAAAAGAAGTATTGCAATTAGAAGCAGTAGCTAGTAAAGACTGGTTGACCAATAAAGTCGATCGTTGTGTAGGCGGAAAAGTAGCCAAACAACAATGTGTTGGTCCGTTACAGTTGCCTTTGAACAATTGTGGTGTAATGGCTTTGGATTATAATGGAAAAGATGGAATTGCTACTACTATTGGTCATGCCCCAATTGCTGCCTTAATTGACCCTGTAGCAGGAAGTAGAAATGCGATT
>JACCEA011355982.1_pt1 | contig 20846 bp, 18 predicted proteins | sample 7449851 | NCBI WGS metagenome assembly JACCEA01 (sample SAMN15323453, study PRJNA562643) | freshwater metagenome | isolation source: river surface water | place: USA:Blue River Watershed | collected 2017-08-18 | reverse complement strand
AGCCGTTGGTTAAAAATTCCATTAATTAATATATCATTTCAACCTTCATCGTTAGGGTGGATTAGTTTAATTGCATATGTTTCATGGTTTTTATGGCGATTTGCTGATGAAAAATATACATTTCAAAAATCGTTATGGTTTTTAGGCATCCCAACTTTTTTTGTAGTAGGCCCCATTTTACCTTCAAATCTATCAACAGCTGCAATTATTATATTTACAATCATTTTGGTATTATTTGTTGGTAAATATCCAACTAAATATTTTACAAAAATCATTGCTGCAGGTGCAGTTATTATAGCGTTGGCTATATTAACTTTTAAAGCTTTTCCAGATATAGCTCCTACTCGTTTTAATACTTGGGAAGCTCGTTTTAATAGATTTGGTTCTGAAGATAAAGACGAAGACAGATATCAAATAGAAAATGCAAAAATTGCAATTGCACAAGGTCAAATGTTTGGTGTAGGGCCAGGTAAAAGTGTACAAAAAAACTTTTTACCCCAGTCATCTTCAGATTTTATTTATGCCATTATAGTAGAAGAATTTGGTTTTATGGGCGGTATAGGTATTTTAGCAATTTACGTAATTTTATTATTTAGATTTTTAGTAGTTAGCAACAAAGCACCTAATTTATTTGGTAAATATTTAGCTTTTGGTTTAGGTTTTTCTATAGTATTCCAAGCATTTATAAACATGGGTGTTGCGGTTGAAATTTTTCCAACAACAGGACAGCCACTACCACTTATAAGTTCCGGGGGAACTTCAATTTGGATGACATGTGTATCGCTTGGAGTAATTTTAAGTATTTCTAGAAAAGAAGAACAAGTAAAAAAACAATTGGCAGACCAACAACGCAAACAAGAAGAATTTAAACGCATTTTAGAAGAGCAACAAGCAGAAAACGATATTGATAATAACACAAATGCAAATCCGATTTTTGCAGTTTTAAACAAATAAAAATGAAAGCAAATCCAAAATTTATAATTAGCGGCGGCGGTACAGGCGGACATATTTATCCGGCAATTGCCATTGCAAACGAAATTAAGGCACAAATACCTGCTGCCGAAATTTTATTTGTTGGCGCAAAAGATAAAATGGAAATGCAAAAAGTACCGGCAGCCGGCTACCCTATTAAAGGATTATGGATTGCTGGTATACAAAGAAAAATAACAATTGATAACGCTTTATTTCCAGTAAAGTTTTTGTCAAGTTTAATAAAATCGCGCAAAATAATTAAAGAATTTAAACCCGATGTAGTTATTGGCACGGGTGGTTTTGCAAGTGGTGCTGTTGTTAAAGTGGCACAGCAAATGAACATTCCAACAGTAATACAGGAGCAAAATTCGTATCCGGGAATAACCAATAAAATGTTGGCATCAAAAGCAAATGCAATTTGTGTAGCTTATGATGGATTATCTACCTATTTTAAATCGAACAAAATAATTAAAACAGGTAATCCTGTACGTCAAGATTTATTAACAATTGATTCAAAACGCAGCGAAGCTCAAGAATTTTACAGATTAAATTCCAACAAAAAAACAGTTGTGATTTTAGGCGGAAGTTTAGGCGCTCGTAGAATAAATCAATTGGTAGAAAAAGAATTACCTTTTTTTAAAGAACAAAACATTCAGGTAATTTGGCAATGCGGTAAATTTTATAGTAATGAATACAAAAAATACCACAACAACGTAGACGTTTTTGTATTCGATTTTATTGAAAGAATGGATCTGTTATTCGCAGCCGCAGATGTAATTATATCACGCGCCGGAGCATCGTCAGTTTCTGAACTAGCTATTGTAGGTAAACCAGTAATATTTATTCCTTCGCCAAATGTTGCCGAAGATCATCAAACAAAAAATGCAAAAAGTATTACCGATAAAAAAGCAGCTATTTTATTAAAAGAAACCGATTTAGACAGTCAGTTTCAAGAACAAATATTGCACTTAATAACAAACAATGAGGTTGCCGAAGCATTGTCTAAAAACATTAAAACATTAGCATTACCAAATGCTACGAAAGATATAGTAAACGAAATTTTTAAGTTGGTTAAGTAATGAATTTAAAGCAAATAAATAATGTGTTTTTTATAGGTATTGGCGGTATTGGCATGAGTGCCATTGCCCGATATTTTAAACGTATTGGTAAAAATGTTGCTGGATACGACAAAACACCTACGCAGTTAACACATGAATTGGAAGCAGAAGGTATTGCTATTCATTACACCGACAATTTGCAAAATATTTCACCTGACTTTAAAAATTCTGAAGACACATTAGTTGTTTTCACACCCGCTGTACCTAAACAACATATCGAGCTTAATTATTTTCAAAACAATGGCTTTGAAGTAAAAAAACGTGCCGAAGTTTTAGGCATCATCACCCAAAACAGTTTTTCACTTGCTGTTGCAGGTACGCATGGTAAAACAACTACATCAAGCATGTTAGCACACATTCTAATAGCTGCTAATGCACCTGCTACCGCTTTTTTAGGTGGTGTTGTTGAAGGATACGATACTAATTTAATTGGTAACGGAACCAAGGCTACGGTTGTGGAAGCAGATGAATTCGATCGATCTTTTTTACATTTACATCCAAACATTGCCTGTGTAATATCAGACGATGCTGATCATTTGGATATTTACGGAACTAATGACGCTATTAAATCATCATTTGCAGAATTTGCAGCTAAGATAACAGATAAAAACCATTTATTTATTGCACAAGGAATTGAAAACATAAACGGTACCGAAGTTTCAGTAAACGGTACAGCAGTTATAAATGCGCACAATTTAAGATTTGAAAACGGTAAACGCGTTTTTGATTTAGATTTTAAAGGCGAAAAAATTACAGATATTAAACTATTAATGCCAGGCGAACACAATGTGTTAAATGCAACTTTAGCATTTGCTATGGCTAAAACGTATGGTTTAAGCAACGAAGAAATAAAAGCTGGCTTAGACAGTTTTAAAGGAATCCGCAGACGCTTTTCTTTTAAAATAAACACCGAAAATTTAGTGATGATTGATGATTATGCACATCACCCAACCGAAATAAAAGCAGTAAGCCAAGCCGTACACGAAATGTATCCCAACAAAAAGATTACAGCCGTGTTTCAACCCCATTTATTCTCTAGAACAAGAGATTTTATGGATGGCTTTGCAGAAAGTTTATCAACATTTAACAATTTAATATTGCTTGAAATCTACCCAGCACGCGAGTTGCCAATAGAAAACATTAATTCAACAATGTTAATAAATAAGATAAAATCGCCATTTAAAATTTTGTTACAAAAAGAAGAATTAGTAACTTATTTAACTAAAAATACACCCGAAGTTCTTTTAATTATCGGTGCTGGCGATGTAGGTGAAATGGTAGATGAAATAAAAAATAAATTAGAAAAAAATAATTGAAAAAATGATTAAAAAAATCAATTGGTTCGATGTATTTTTGGCGTTTGTAATTGCCGCAATGTTTGTATTGGTAGCCTTTGCTAACAACCGCAACAATGCACGCTACATTGAACAAATTGATGTTAAATTGTTAAGCACTAACAATCACTTTATTACGCAAGAAATGGTTAAAAATTTAATTATAAAAACCTTTCCACGAGATTCAAAAATAATAAACAGTGAAGTTAACTTACACAAAATAGAAAACATGCTAAACAACAACCAAATGATTGCAAAATCTGAAGTTTTTGTAGATGTTAGTGGCAAATTAACCGCTTTAGTAACCCAAAAAAAAGCATTAGCTAGGGTTATTAACAGCAACAAATCGTATTATTTTGACGAAAATGGCAATAAAATGCCCTTGTCGCAACAATTTAGCGCACATGTACCTGTTGTTTACGGAACATTAAAGCAAAAAAACAAAGAAGCTTTTTCTAAAATGTTAAACCTAATAAACAACGATACCTTTTTAAAAACAACAATTACAGGTATTAAAATAAACAACGACCAGTCGTTATTATTTACCGTTCGCGATTACGATTACGAAATTGAATTTGGACATTTAAAAGAAATAGAAAAAAAATTTGACAATTATAAAGCTTTTGTACATTATTCTAAAAACGATACATTGATTGGGCATTATAAAAAAATTAATTTAAGATTTACAGAGCAGGTAGTTTGCACGAAATAAAAGGATATGAACAAAGAGAACATTGCTGTAGGATTAGATATTGGAACAACAAAAATTGTTGCAATGGTAGGAAAAAGAAACGAGTACGGAAAACTTGAAATTCTTGGTATTGGTAACGCAAAAAGTTTAGGTGTAAAACGCGGTGTGGTTAACAATATTACACAAACTATTCAATCAATTCAACATGCGGTGGCGCAAGCATCTGCAGAATCGGGCTATAAAATAAACGATGTAGTTTTAGGTATTGCAGGACAACACATTCGCAGTATACATCACCAAGAATACATTACACGCGATAAACCTGAAACGGTAATTTCTGAATTAGATATAGACAAGCTTATTGCACAAGTACAAAAATTAAACATGCTACCAGGCGAAGAAATAATTCATGTATTACCGCAAGAATTTAAAGTTGATGAAGAAGGCGGTATTAAAGAACCAATTGGTATGTACGGGCGCCGTTTAGAGGCAAGCTTTCATGTGGTAGTAGGTCAATCGGCTTCTATTCGCAATGCAGGGCGTTGTGTTAAAGACTCGGGCTTAGAACTTTCAGGTTTAACCTTAGAACCTTTAGCATCATCAGACGCAGTTCTTAGTCAAGAAGAAAAAGAAGCTGGTGTAGCTTTAATTGATATTGGTGGTGGTACAACCGATTTAGCCATTTTTAAAGATGGAATCATTCGCCACACCGCTGTAATTCCTTTTGGTGGAAACATTATAACCGAAGATATTAAAGAAGGTTGTTCAATTATAGAAAAACAAGCAGAACAATTAAAAATACGTTTTGGATCTGCTTGGCCAGGTGAAAACAAAGACAACGAAATTGTTTCAATACCGGGTTTACGCGGACAAGAAGCCAAAGAAATTTCATTAAAAAACCTTTCAAAAATTATACACGCACGTGTAGTTGAGATTATAGATATGGTTTTTTCTGAAATTAAAGCATACGGTTACGACAATCCACGTAAAAAATTAATTGCAGGTATTGTTCTAACAGGGGGTGGATCGGAACTAAAACACATTAAACAATTAGTAGAATACATCACGGGTATCGATACACGTATTGGATATCCAAACGAACATATTTCAGGCGAATCGGCAAAATTAGTATCGCGCCCATTATTTGCAACAGCAGTTGGTTTAATGATGGAAAGCGATATCAATAATTCGCGAAGCCGTTTGTATGTACAAGAACATCCAGGAGTAAAAATTCAACCTAAAACTCAACCAATAACCGAGATGGATGATGCTTCTGACACTAACATACAAATGAATAGTATTACCGAAAAACCACAAGCTTCTGAATCAGATTCAACAGAAGAAGTAGATGTGGAACAAGGAACTTCGGCTTACATTGAAAACCGTTTCCTTGGAAAATTTATAAAGAAGTTTAAAGATTTTATTGATAAAGCAGAATAAAAAGAAAACACCGTAATATATGGACCAAGTTTTTGAAAATTTAACATTCTCTCCAGATTTGCCAAAAAACAAATCGAATGTAATTAAAGTAATTGGAGTTGGCGGCGGCGGTAGCAATGCAATTAACCACATGTACAACCAAGGTATTAAAGGGGTTGATTTTGTAGTTTGTAATACCGATGCCCAAGCATTAAACAACAGCCCAGTGCCTATTAAAATTCAATTAGGCTTAACATTAACCGAAGGTTTAGGTGCAGGTGCAAACCCTGAAGTTGGTCAACAATCGGCTTTAGAAAGTATTGAAGAGATTGAGCAAATTTTAGATACCAATACTAAAATGGTATTTATAACTGCTGGTATGGGCGGTGGTACTGGAACTGGTGCCGCACCTGTAATTGCGCAGTTAGCTAAAGATCGCGATATTTTAACAGTGGGTATTGTTACCATTCCTTTTCAGTTTGAAGGTAAAGTTCGTCAAGAACAAGCTTTACGTGGTGTTGAAAACTTACGCAAAAACGTAGATTCGCTTATTGTTATTAACAACAATAAATTGCGCGAAGTTTACGGAAACTTAGGTTTTAAAGCTGGTTTCTCTAAAGCCGATGAAGTTTTAGCAACCGCTTCTCGTGGTATAGCCGAAGTAATTACACATCACTACACTCAAAATATCGACTTAAAAGATGCTAAAACCGTATTATCAAATTCGGGAACAGCAATCATGGGGTCGGCAGAAGCAAGTGGTGAAAACCGTGCAAAAGAAGCTATTGTTAGTGCTTTAGATTCGCCTTTATTAAACGATAACAAAATTACAGGTGCTAAAAACGTACTTTTATTGATTGTTTCGGGCGAAAACGAGATTACAATTGATGAAATTGGCGAAATTAACGACCATATTCAAATGGAAGCAGGACATAACGCAAACATCATTATGGGTGTTGGTGAAGATGCTTCTTTAGGTGATTCTATTTCGGTTACTATCATTGCTACGGGGTTTAACGTAGAACAACAAAAAATGATTGTAAACGCTACCGATGAAAACAAAAATAAAATCATTCATCATTTAGGCGAAGAACAAAAAGCAACTGCAGAATTGTTAGGCCAACCGGCACCTGTTTTTACAAGTACACCATCGCCAGAACAACCTTTGCAAAGCATTAATACAGCGCAAACAGCTCCTAAAATTGTTTATAATTTAGACGATGACATGGGAAACCAGCTGAATAACGAAGTAGAAAAAAAAACAATAGTTCAAACTCAGGTTTCTAATCCAGCACAAATACAAGAAACTGTTGCAGCAACAAACTTTCAGGTAACAAACAATCAGGCACAACCTGTACAAAATGATATCGAAACCCCACAAAATGTGGTAAAAACTGCAGACATTCGCAATATTGTTGTAAACGAACCAACATTTGTAATTGTTAAACCAAAACAACCTACAACTGAAAATCAACCAGTTGCAAACAATCAGTTTACATTTGATTTGCAACAACAACAAGATGCATTTGAGTTAGATCAACAAGAATTTGCTTTTGAAATTCAACAAGTAGTGGAAGCTGAAGCTGTTCAAAACGTTCACAATAATCAAGTTGAAAACGAAATTATTCGTTATGATTTAAGTGATTATATGGAAGTTGAAGAACAACTTATCAATTCAAAACAAAAAGAAGAACCGGTTAAAGAAGACGAATCAATTTCTTTTTCTGTTAGAACAGAAGAACCAAAACCTGTGGCAACACAAAGAATTTTGATAGATCAAAATACATCGCCAATGGAAGCTTCTATCAACGATATTTTACGTGAACGTGCAGAAGAACGCAAACGCAAAATGAAAGAATTTAACCATAAATTCAACACAGCAAGCAACCAATTAAACGATTTGGAAAAAGAACCAGCCTATAAACGTATGGGTGTAGATTTAACACAAAATCCTGGTAGCAACATTTCAAGAACATCGGTTTCTTCTGACCGTAATAACGATGTACAATTACGAGCTAACAACTCATTTTTACACGATAATGTAGACTAAGTTAATTAGGATTATATTTACCTAACCTCAAAAGGCATCGGCTTTTTGAGGTTTTTTTTCATTATATTTGTATCTATAAAAAAGTATTAAAAATGAGTTTACAAGCAAACATAACTACAGCTTTAAAAGAAGCTATGAAAGCAAAAGATCAGGTTGCATTAGAATCGTTACGTGCTATTAAATCGGAAATTTTACTAGCACAAACATCTGGTGCAGATGCCGCTTTAACAGAAGCAGATGAAATAAAATTATTACAAAAATTAGTAAAACAACGTAAAGACGCTGCTGCTATTTTTGTTGAACAAGGAAGAAATGATTTAGCCGAACCAGAATTGGCGCAAGCTGCAGTAATTGAACAATTTTTACCTGCACAATTATCTGAAGCCGAAGTAGAAAGTGTTATTCAAAGCATTATTACCGAAGGAAACTATACAGGCATGGCTTCAATGGGACAAGTAATGGGCTTAGCAAATGCAAAATTAGCAGGATCGGCTGATGGAAAAACCATATCAACCATTGTTAAAAAACTTTTAACAGCTTAGGTTTTTTTTAAGATAGTTTGTCTTCGTAGTTCAAAGGATAGAATGTCAGATTCCGGTTCTGATGATGTGGGTTCGAATCCCGCCGAGGACACTAAAAAATTAATCTACATTAACTTATTATTTAAAAACATTATGTACATTTGTGGCTCATAAGTGTTTTTTTTGGTTAATAAGAGAGGGCAAATAGAATTTTTTCTATTGCCCTCTTTTTATTATTCTTTATTATGAAAAACCACATTTATTTGCACATCTGCAAAACTGCGAAACATGTGCATAACGCCGCAATATTTTTCAACAGATAAATCAACAGCGCGATTTAATTTATCTTGGTTTAAATTGGTGCCGTAAAAATGATACGTTACTAAAACTTTATCATAAACTTGTGGTTCGGTATCGGTTAAAAAACCTTCCGTTTCAATTTTAAAATCATCCACATCTAATCGCATTTTTTTTATTAGCGATGCAACATCTAATCCCGAACAACCAGCCAATGCAGAAAGCATTAAAGCTTTAGGGCGCAACCCGTTATTGGAACCTCCGCCCTCTTCGGCTGTATCAATTAACAAGGAACCACCCGGGTTTGTAGATTCAAACTGCATGTTTCCTTTCCAAGTGGTGGTAATAATGTGACTACTCATTTTTATGTTTTTTTTCTTTTTGTTTACCTGCAACTATAACTACAATTTCGCCTTTTGGAGGCTTTGTTTCAAAATGTTTCAAAACTTCGGTAACAGAACCACGAACAGTTTCTTCGTGTAATTTTGATAATTCACGAGATACTGAAACTTGGCGTTCTTTGCCAAAATACGTTTCAAATTCCACTAAAGTTTTTACTAATTTATGCGGCGAAACATATAGAATCATGGTTCTAGTTTCTTCGGCTAATATTAAAAATCTAGTTTGTCGGCCTTTTTTATCAGGTAAAAAACCTTCAAAAACAAACTTGTCATTAGGCAAACCACTGTTTACTAAAGCAGGCACAAAAGCTGTTGCACCAGGCAAACACTCAACCGCTATATCGTTTTCTACACAAGCACGTGTTAACAAAAATCCCGGATCGGATATAGCAGGCGTACCTGCGTCAGAAATTAGCGCAATTGTTTGTCCGTTTTTTAATTTTTGTACAGCATTTTCAACAGTTTGATGTTCGTTATGCATGTGGTGACTGTGCATAGGGGTTCCTATTTCAAAATGCTTTAACAATTTGCTGCTTGTACGTGTATCTTCGGCTAAAATTAAATCTACTTCTTTTAAAACTTTAATGGCTCTAAAAGTCATATCTTCTAAATTGCCAATTGGTGTAGGCACAATGAATAATTTACTCATTTTTAAGTTGATTTTTTATTAAAAATTACAAAAAACGCATTTCAACCAATTGCATAAACCTATTTTCGTAGTCTTCTTTGCCTTTCCAGTTATTAAATTCGGGTTTTACTAAATCATCAATAAAATCTTTAGCTTCTTGGTAGGTTTCTATAGTATTTAGCTGAGAAATCACTCTATTTAAATCATCGCTATTGCCATTAAACAAGTTTTTTTCAAAGGCGATACGATCATTTAAACTTATAGAAATTTTATTCGCAAAAGCATCGTTAATTGATTTATTTACAGGTATTTGATGATAATTTTCAGTTATTTGAACAGCAGTTTGGTTGGTTACAAAATGCTGAGGAACAGTAAAACTTTCATCTTTAGCAATTTCTTCTTCGTTGGCGTTAAACAATTCGTTATGTGAAATAGAATAAACCGGATCAATCTCCAAAGTAGTGGGTTCGGTTGGTAATTCGGCTATTTCATCTTCAAAATCAACAGGTTCAGTTTCAAGTTCAACCTCTAAATCAGCAACAACAATGGGTTCAGGTGTTAAAATATCATCAACCTTAACAGTATCTTCTAGTATATTTTGGGTAGATACAATTGTTTCTTCAAGCAATTCTTCAGAAAAATTAGGTTGTATGTTGTTAGCTTCAAAAGTATTGTTTGTATTAATATCATCTGCTAGCTCAACCAATTTTTCAGGTGTAATTTGTGCATCTAATCTAAACTTATTCTCTTCGTAAAACTGCAACAATACCAGCTTTTGATGCAATAATTGCGTTTCTTTTAGCAACGTAGCAATATCTGATTTGTCGTTTAATTTTAAAATTCGGTGTGCAATACTAATTAAATCTGATTCGATGATTTTCTTCATAACTTTAAATTTTTACCAATTATTTTTTGATAAATTTGCAAGATACAAAGTAACAGAAAAAACTGTTTTAATCAACTTATATTTGCTAAAATGTTTCTTGAAAATACGGTAAATCATAAAGAACAATTCGGGTGGATTGAAGTAATTTGCGGATCGATGTTTTCGGGAAAAACCGAAGAATTAATCCGTCGTTTACGTCGTGCACAATTTGCTAAACAACGTGTGGAAATTTTTAAACCAACTATAGATACTCGTTACGACGAAGAGTTTGTGGTATCACACCAAGGCAACGAAATACGTTCTACACCAGTGCCAGCCGCTGCAAATATTAGATTGTTGGCAGATGGTTGCGATGTTATTGGCATTGATGAAGCACAGTTTTTTGACGATGAGATTGTTACCGTTTGTAATGATTTAGCTAATGCAGGCATACGTGTAATTGTTGCCGGCTTAGATATGGATTTTAAAGGACAACCTTTTGGCCCCATGCCTGCTTTAATGGCAACTGCCGAATACGTTACCAAAGTACATGCCGTTTGCACGCGTACAGGCAATTTGGCACATTACAGCTTTAGAAAAGCTGCCAACAACAACTTGGTTTTATTGGGCGAAACCAATGAATACGAGCCCTTAAGTAGAGCTGCGTATTACAAAGCAATGCACGAAAATCAATAAAAACTATTTTAAAATATAGCGAACATTAATTTTAGTATTGCTGTTTGTTGTACCCTCAATTGGTAGGTACTTTAAAACACCTTCTTTTGTTAAAGCTACAATTTGTATTTTATCTTTTTCAAACCATGTGATTTGATACTCTAAATCGGTTGGTTTTATAATTAATTGATTGTTTGCACTGCCCGAACTTGTAATAACTGCCGAACCATAAAATTGGTTGTAATAATCAAACAAATCAAAAGTTAAAGGTTCTGTAACTGCAGTTGTAACGGGCAACAATACATTTGGCGCAACAAACATTTGTGTTTTAGACAATTGTTCTTTGCGAAGCACTTCTTGATTAGATTGATTCAATTGTTCCTCTATCCATTCTTTATATGTACCCGTAAAACCTTTTGTTTGGGCATGTTCATACGCCTTTTCTCCATCGGTGCCAATTACCGATTCTACCCATTCGGTAAAAGTACCATAAAATCCGTGTTTTAATGCCATTTCGTATGGCGAATTTCCGTTTGATGTTTGCAATGATTGTATCCATTCTGCAACAATAGCAGTTGTTCTGTCACGTTTTGCTGTTTCAACATCAACTTGTCGACCCCAAAGCATGTTCATCCATTCTTTTTCAGTTCCCTTAAAGCCTTTTTCTACTGCTTGTTCATATGCTGTTTTCCCACCCTTGGCATCAATCATTTCAACCCATTCTGTTACAGTACCATCAAAACCTTCGTTAACAGCTATTTCGTAATCATTACTTGGGTTTGGTATAATAAGTGTTTGCGCAGCAGGTGTAACTGTGGCAGTTTGCTCTACATTTTTTTCATCAACTTTAGCTATTACTGCGGCAACTTCCTCGGTTGTAGTAATTTCATTATTTGTTGCCTCTTGATTGTTTGAAGAAGGTACAAACGGAACTTCTTCTCTTTTAACAACTTCAACCACTTCCATTACATCTAACAAAACCGATTGTGGATTTTCACTTGAAACCAAAACAGGTTCATTGGTAGTTAATTTTGGTAATTGTATAGCTTCATCAACATTAGTAGTTGTTACAGGCAATTCATTTTTTGGAACCTCAACAATTTCAACTACATCTAAAACAACAGGCGTTTTAGGTTCAACAATTGGTGCAGGTTTTGTATAGGTAATTAAATCGCGTTTTTCTATAGTTTGCGCAAGTGTAGTAAAATCGTTCCAAGAAACAATGTAACTGTTTAAAGCTTCAATAGGAAACAAATAAACCACATCGTTCACATCTTTTATTTTCAAAGGATTTTTATTATCTTTTGAAATAGTGAACAATGTTTTATGATTTTGTTGTGTTGAAAAAAGTTCGTTACTGTTTAAAATTTCGTACCATTGATCATCTACCCACATATAAAAACCTTCTTTAAGAAATTGGTTTTCAGGATGAATCATTATATTGTATCCAAAATCATTTGTATCGGTTACAGCTTTTTTCTGTACATCTTCAATTTGCAAATAAGGTGCGGCATAATACTCCACATTTGCTTGTTGGGCAGTAGCCACAACAGGTAAACAAACTAAAGTTACAAGATATTTCAACATTTTTTCCTTTTTAAAACGTTGCAAATGTACATATTTATCAAAAATAAATAACAAATTACCAACATGGTTTATATTTGTAATCACAAACTAATTTTTAAATGGAATCAACTTCATACGTTACAACTACTATTAATGAACATATTGCCTGCGTTGAATTTTATCATCCGGCGAGTAATTCATTCCCAAGCCCGCAATTAGCCGATCTAACTAATACTATAACTGCGTTAAATACAAATAAAGAAGTGCATTTAATTGTTTTAAAAAGTGCAGGTGAAAAAGCTTTTTGTGCAGGCGCATCGTTTGACGAGCTTTTAAGCATTACTAATTTAGAACAAGGCAAGCAATTTTTTAGCGGTTTTGCTAATGTTATTAACGCCATGCGAACATCGAACAAAATAATTATTGGTCGTATTCAGGGAAAAACAGTTGGAGGTGGTGTTGGTTTGGCAGCTGCTTGCGATTATACGTTTGCCACAAAAAATGCGTTAATAAAACTATCAGAACTTGCTATTGGAATTGGTCCGTTTGTAATTGAACCTGCCGTTAGTCGCAAAATTGGCAAACCTGCTTTGGCAGAAATGACACTTGATGCTGAAAACTGGAAAAGTGCCGAATGGGCATTTAACAACAAATTGTTTACTCACTTGTTTGACGATGCACCACAAATGGACGAAGCCTTGGAAAAATTTGCTGAAAAATTAAGCAATTATAACCCCGAAGCTTTACATGAAATGAAAAAAGTTTTGTGGGAAGGAACCGAAAATTGGGATACGCTTTTAAAAGAACGCGCAGCTATTTCGGGCAAATTGGTTTTGTCTGATTTTACTGTAAAAGCTCTGAATGCTTTTAAGGGGATATAATTTAATATAAAAAAGAGACCTATAAATAGACTTCTTTCAAACAATTAATCTTTTAATAATACTTATTATGAGATAAATAGTAATAAAATGTAATAATAAAAAAGCCTGAAATTTTTTTCAGGCTTTAATTGTTTAATTTAAATTTTAAAAACATAAAAAATGTTATAACCATATTTAATACTTTTTTTAATTCTTTGGCAATTCTCGTAAGTTCTTCACAAACTCGCCATTTTCAAAAAAGTATAAACTACCACTCCAATCTACTTTTGCATTATATTTTAAACCTTTCAATTCATTCTTAAAATATCCAACATATCTTCTGGCAAGTTTTTTTCCAAAATAATTACTGTCCATTACAAATAATTGAGAATCGAAACTTTCTCGTAACGTATAATCTACATTAAAATAACTGGTCATCACCAAGAAAAGTTGATGATTATTTTGTTTAGCCCAATTTTCATAAACATATAAAGGTTTGCAAAATTCCGAAGAACAACCATTTGCAAATGTATAAACCAAAGCTTTCGGATATTTTTTAAGTTCGGTTCGCAACTCAACAGCATTTATAACATAAATTTTATTTTTATCTGTTGGTCGGTTAGCTTTAAACGATGTTACCATTGTTTTTTGTTCATCGGTAAGTTTATCAAAATCATCTGAAAATCCTCCGATACTAACTAAACCGCATGCGTTCAATAGAAATAAAAGCGATAATAGTGTAAAAAATTTCTTCATACAAATGTTTTATTGTTACTTCAAATATACATTAAATTTTAAATTAGTAATTTTGCTAAAAATTTTCGCAGTATGAGTTTTATCAGAATCACAAAACAATTCACCTTTGAAACAGGCCATGCACTTTATGGGTACGATGGTAAATGTAGAAATGTACACGGGCACAGCTACAAACTATCGGTTACCGTTATTGGGCAGCCTATTACCGATAAAACCCATGTAAAATACGGAATGGTTATTGATTTTACCGATTTAAAAGCTATTGTTAAAGAAGAAGTAGTAGATCAGTTTGACCATGCTACTGTTTTTAATAAAAACACGCCACATGTTGAATTGGCTAAAGAATTAGAACTACGCGGACACCATGTTATTTTAGTTGATTACCAACCTACTAGCGAAAATTTAGTAATTGATTTTGCACAACGTATTAAAAATCGTTTGCCACAAAACATTCAATTATTTTCATTGCGTTTGCAAGAAACCGAAAGTTCGTACGCAGAATGGTTTGCTGCCGATAACCTGTAAGCATGATTACCTTAGAAATCCCTACTGATAAAAAAGTTTATTTTACGTCCGATCATCATTTCGGAGCACCCACCCGTGAAAAAAGTTTGCCGCGTGAAACCTTATTTTTAAATTGGTTAAACGCCATTGAAAAAGATGCAGGCGCTTTGTTTATTGTAGGTGATTTATTTGATTTTTGGTTTGAATACAAAAAGGTGGTTCCTAAAGGATTTGTACGCATTTTAGGTAAATTGGCGCAGATGCGTGACAACGGTTTACCTATTTATTTTTTTGTTGGAAACCACGATTTATGGATGGAAGATTACTTTGAAAGCGAGCTTAACATTCCGGTTTTTCACCAGCCTAAAGTTTTTAAAATATTCAACAAAACTGTTTTTATTGGTCATGGCGACGGTTTGGGCCCGGGTGATAAAGGATACAAACGCATGAAAAAAGTGTTTACCAATCCGTTTTCAAAATGGTTATTTCGTTGGTTACATCCCGATATTGGTGTGCGCTTGGCTGAATATCTATCGGTAAAAAACAAACTTATTTCTGGAGATGACGATGCCAAATATTTAGGCGAAGATAATGAATGGCTTATTTTATATGCTAACAAGAAAGTTAACGTACAATTTGCCGACTTTTTTATTTTTGGTCACCGTCACCTACCTTTGACTTTACCTTTAAAAAGCAATCCAAACGCTTTGTATATTAATCTGGGCGATTGGATACAATATTTCACTTTTGGTGTGCTAACTAATAACGGTTTTAACCTTAACACTTACACACATCAAAATCTTAGCGAGGGTTTTGTTCCAAAATCCAATCATGGTGTTTAAAATGGTTCCAAGATACATTTGCTAAATCAACCGATGCGTTTATTAAAACACTACTTGGTTTACCGTTAATACTTACGTTGCTTTGCACAGCATAAACCGCTACATTTTTGCCTTTAGCTTTAAAATGTTTTTTAATTTTTTGCGCCATTTGCCAAATTACATCGGGCGTATTTAAACGGTTGCGCTGCTTTTCGGTTAATAAGTCTTCATTAAAAAAAGGCAATTGCTTATTAGTAACTTTATCAATTACTTTAAAAGTCACCTCGCCCGATCTTGATCGCAACATCATGCGCCAACTTAAGCGGTGGCCTTCTTCTGTCCATAAAACATCGCCTTTAAAAAACCAATGTCTAAGTGGCAATGCAATTTGTAAAATTAAATAAGGTATAAAAAAGTATTTAAAAATGGTTTGGTAGTTGTATGTGTATGGTTGATTGGTAAAATTTTCTTTAATTTTTTTTCTGAAAAAGAAATCTCGAATTTTATTTGGCGGAAAAAAGAATACACAAAAACTGAGTGCAAAATAAGGAAAAACACCAATTTGTAAAGTTATTGAATTAAAAACATGAAAAATTAACGATGCTATAATGGCAAACCAACGTGTACGTTTCCACAATAAAGCAGGCACAATAAGTCCGTCAAAAACAATTCCCATATAAGCAATAAACAAATGAAAAGTAGGTTGTTTAAAAACCGTTTGTATTGCTAAGGGCATGTTGGTCATGCTTATAAACATATTTTTAGTAACGGTGCCGCTTAACCAATCGGGATAAAATTTAGCAATGGTTGCATAAAAATACACACACGATACTTGCACAATAAACACCCAACTAACCCATTGGGGCATAAAATTACTTTTAATTGTGGTATTTTTTTTAGCATCGAAAGAAGCATATGCATTGGCGGGCAAAAAACACATGATTAATGCTACTAACCACATTAAATAATAATGGTTGTTATACGATGTTTTTTGACCAAAATAGGCAATACTCCACAAAACAAGTAACGCTATAATTGCAGTACGGTATTTATATCCAACAATTACCCCAATTGCTGCAATTGCCATTAATAAAAAAACAGCATACATGCTTTGGTTTTGATATGGCAACAACCACTCAAACCCTATAAACGTAAAATTTGTAATGGTATTTACAAAATTTGCAGTAACCCAATTAGTAGCCAAAGCACCAAGTGCTTCGGCAAGAAAAATGATTCCAAAAAAAATTCTAAAAACAATTAACGGTGAATTGTCAATTTTTTGAAAAGCTTTTTTCCACATAAACTTTAAAGGGTTGAAATATAGTTTCTTGAAAAAGTTTCATCATTTTTTAATGCTTCAATCAAAACATCAATTGATGGAAAATGTTCTTCGTTGCGAATTTTAGTTAAAAATTGTACCGAAATATCTTCGTTATAAATCGTATCGTTAAAATCAAAAATAAAAACTTCGATTGTTTTTTCGGTGCCACCAACAGTTGGGTTGGTACCTATGCTTAGCATACCGTAATAATTAACACCTTTAACAGTTACACTTACAACATAAACGCCAATTGCGGGTATCAATTTATAATCTTCGGCAACTTGTATATTAGCTGTTGGGTAACCAATGGTTCTGCCCAATTGTTTACCTGTAACCACTTTACCTGTAACCATGTACGGATAGCCCAAATAGGTTTTTGCAAGTGCTACATCGCCATTTGTTAAAGCATTGCGAATTTTGGTTGAACTTACAGAAACATCGTTTAATTCTTCAGCCGAAATTTGCTCTACATCAAAATGGTATTTATTACCAAATTCAATTAAATCGTGTATATCTGCCGATCGGTTTTTACCAAATCTATGGTCGTAACCAATAATTATTTTTCCAATATTAAATTGATCTACCAAAATATTTTTCACAAATTCTTCTGCTGATAAATTGGCAAATTCTTGCGTAAATTCTTGCACAACCAAACTATCAATTCCAAACGAATCAATTAACGCAATACGCTCATCTATAGTATTTAATAACGAAATTTGTGTGTCGGTTTTTAAAACCATTCGCGGATGCGGAAAAAAAGTTAAAACAACCGTTTGGTAACCGTAAATTTTTTTTTGCAGTTTTAATTTATTTAAAATAGCCTGATGTCCAATATGCATACCATCAAACGTACCAAGGGTTACAATGGTTTTTTGTGTAGATTTAAAAGCTTGTACCGAATGAAAAACATTCATTTTTTACATTTTTTTTCAAAGTTATTAATAAATTAATGAATGTACGTAATTTGGCATGCTTAATGTAGATTATTAATTATTAAAAAGATACCAATTTTAAGGCTTTTCTATTAATAAAGTTGCTATTTTTGACAATACAATATGTTATACCTATGAAGTTTTACAACAAAATAATGTTTTTTTTAATGCTTTTTTGCGTAGGAAATGTTTTTGCCCAACAACCCACGTTTGCAAAAGTATCTGAATTTGAATTTACGAAAAATGAAAAATTTGAACGTAAAAATCAACCTAAGGCGTTTGAGATTTATCAATTTAATTTACAAAATTTATTAAATCATATAAAAAACGCTCCGGTTTTATCAAACAATCCATCAACAATTACATTACGATTACCCGATGAAAACGGTATTTTTACGGAATATTGGATTTACGACAACCCAGCCATGGAACCCGAATTGGCTGCTACTGCAAAAAACATTAGAAGTTTAAAAGCGGTTGATACAAAAAACCCAGGAAACAACATTAGTTTAAGTATTTCTGATATTTTTGGTTTACACGCAATGGGTATGAAAACCAATGGTACTGTTTTTTATATGGATAATTATACCAATAATTTAAATAACATTATGGTGTATAACCGCAACCAATTACCAGCGCAAATAAATGCTTTTAATTGTTTGGTACCAAACGATGAATTTACCCAAAGTACCCTAAACACAACAAACAATTACCAAACTTTAAGTTTTGACAATAAACGCAGAACGTTTCGTTTGGCATTAGCTTGTACTATTGAATATTCAAATTTCCATGTAAACAAAGCACCTGCTGGAACTCCAAAAACTACTGAATCAGAAAAAAAAGATATTGTTTTGGCAGCTATGAATGTTACTTTAACGCGCTTAAACCAAATTTTTGAACGCGAATTAAACATACATTTAAACTTAATTGCCAATAACCGAAACATTATTTTTATAAATTCTGATAATTTTTCAAACAACAACGAAAGTGCTTTAATAAATGAAAGCCAATCAGTTATTGATAATGTAATAGGCAGCGCAAATTACGATATGGGCCACACGTTTAGCACAGGTCAAGGCGGTTTGGCAAGTTTAGGTTCAGTGTGCAGTTCGTGGTCAAAAGCATCGGGTATAACAGGCTCGCCATCACCAGTTGGCGATCCGTACGATGTAGATTATGTAGCGCATGAAATGGGGCACCAATTTGGAGCCAACCACACCTTTAACAATTCATGCCAATTCAACAGAAACGATAATACCGCAGTTGAAACAGGAAGTGGATCAACCATCATGTCGTACGCTGGAATTTGTTCGCCAGATATCCAAAGTAATGTTGATGCATACTACCATGCAGTTAGTTTAAAAGAAATGCAAACGTTTTTACAAACAGCATCGTGTGCGCAACAAACAACGGTTACTAACAGCCCGCCATTTGTAAGCGCAATTACTAATAAAATAATTCCTTACGGTACGCCTTTTATTTTAAGTGCGGCCGCTTCTGATATTGATGGCGATGCATTAACTTACACTTTTGAACAAGTAAATGCACAAATTACAACGCAACCACCAACAGCAACTAGCACCAGTGGGCCGGCATTTAGATCGGTTGGACCAAGCACAAATAATTACCGTTCGTTTCCTAACTTAGCAACCGTTTTAGCAGGCACAACAAACGCCAACGGCATTGTAAGCAACCAATGGGAACGTTTGGCAACTGTTGGCAGAGCGTATAGTTTTATTGCAACCGTTCGCGATAACAATGCTGCAGGCGGACGCATAGCTTATACACTACCTACCACGGTAACTGCCGTTAATACAGGTCCGTTTGTAATAACATCGCCAAACAATAACCCAAGTACAGCCGAGCCTAATTGGTTTATGGGCGATACAAAAACAATTACTTGGAATGTAGCTGGCACAACCACAAACAGTATTAACACAAGCGCTGTAAATATTTTGGTTTCTACCGATAACGGTTTAACATTTACTCCACTTGCAACAAATGTACCTAATAACGGTTCTGCTACAATTACGGTTCCAAATAATTTAACAAGTACCTATGAAGCACGAATTAAAATTGAAGCTGTTGGAAATATTTTTTATACCGTTTCTAAAAAATTCACTTTATGGGATCCAAATTTAAGCACTAGCGATATAGAGTTAAAAGATTTTAAAATATATCCAAACCCAACAACAAATGTTTTAAACATTGCTTTTACCACCAACGATACAAACAATGTTACGTTTACTATTTTTGATGTTAACGGCAGATTAATTAAAATAATTCAACAACAAAACGCCGCTGTTGTAAACCAACAAATTAATGTGGAAGACCTTACTACTGGCACTTATATTTTGGTTGTAAAAACCAATAAACTTACTAAAACACATAAATTTATTAAAAAGTAAAAACATAACTGATAATGCATTATAGAGTTACCACAGATGCTCAGATTATATTCATTATTCTAAATTAATTATACAAATTATTGAATGCATTGCATTTAAAATCTGTGCATCTGTGGTAAAAACAATTAATTGTAATTTAACCACTAATTACACAAATTTTCACTGATTTAAGTTGGTTAAAAATACTGCATAAAAAAATCGCCCTGACTATTTTAATCAGGGCGATTTTGTTAATCTTTGCCAAAGTTCCAAACTTTAGCAAAGTTTTTTAAAGCTTTAGAAAATTAAGCTACTTTTTAACCAATTTTTTAACTGCTATACCTTGTGCGGTTTGTAAATACAATAGATACGTACCGCTTGCTAAATGTTCTACGTTAAGTTGTATTTCTGTTGGGTTATTGTATACTTGTGTGCTTACTTGTTTACCTGCTAAAGTGTACACCGTAATTTGGTTTACCTGCATGTTATCTGCATTGGTAATGTTTACTACATTGGTTGCTGGGTTAGGGTACAAGTTAAATTTTGTAGCTAATTGCTCATTTACACTTAAAGCTATTACATTGGGTGGTACTGCATTTATAGCGGTTAATTTAATGTTATCTATTTTTACAACAGAGGTTGTGTTTAAACTACTTATTGTAAAATATATATTGTCTGGTATCCTGTTATGCGAAAAAGTACCTGTTGTATATAAATTAAGTGTAGGT
>JACCEA011480910.1_pt1 | contig 20855 bp, 18 predicted proteins | sample 7449851 | NCBI WGS metagenome assembly JACCEA01 (sample SAMN15323453, study PRJNA562643) | freshwater metagenome | isolation source: river surface water | place: USA:Blue River Watershed | collected 2017-08-18 | reverse complement strand
GCATGCAGGCAAGAAGGGTGTAAGCCAGCTTCATTCCCGTAAGGGGCTCCGTGTCGTCGGCATAACCAAAAATATTCTTGGAGGTAAGAATTGTCGCAAATGTGCCGAGCATAAACACTTCGGAGTTAGCAAAGTTAATGAGGCGAAGAACGCCGTAAACCATGGTGTAGCCGAGGGCAATGAGTGAGTAGATAAAACCAAGAGCGATGCCATCGATGGTTAAGGCAAAGAATTGATCAACCAATACCGAAAAATCCACCGAATCAACTCCTACAAATTAGATCGACCATCTGGTCGCTGGAACTTTCCAGATCCTACTAAAAATACGCTTGCGTTACTACCTTCATCAATCGACCCCCACCCATTTCTGAGTGGGGGTCGATGTAGATGAATTTCTTCAAATCATGCTAAGCCAAGGCTTATGCAAGACCTGAGAGAACGATCTTTCCGCCCTTAACAACGAAAGCGTTGATAAGGCCAGCACCGTTGAGGTCACCATTCTTGTTGAATGAGATTGTGACTCCTGCGGTGTTCTTGTGCTTCATTGTCTTGATGTAAGCCAAGACATCTGCACGGGTTGTCTTTCCAGCCTTGATAGCTGCAAGGAACATGTTTGTAGCATCGAAGGCTTCTGTTGTGTAGACGCCTGGATCAGCCTTGAATTCCTTCTTGAATTCTGCTGTGAGCTTAGGTGATGCGATATCGAGTGGAGTTGTTGGAGCTGTGAAACGGTATCCCGTTGCAGCCTTTGTTCCTGCCAACTTGATGAATGCAGAGTTAAGAACACCATCTCCACCTGCAAGAACACCCTTGTAACCCTTGTCGCGAAGCTGCTTAGCAAACTTTGCGCCATCTGCGTAGTAACCGGTGTAGATAACGACGTTAGCCTTTACCTTCTTGATCTTTGCGATTACTGCTGAGAAGTCTGTTGTTCCCTTGACTACAGAGTCAGTGCCAACAAGCCACTTGATTCCCTGATCACCAATTGTTGGAACTACAACATCACGAAGTCCTGTTGCATATGATGACTGATCATCAACAACATAAACTGCTGGCTTTGAAACACCCTTTGTCGCTACGCGAACTAGAGCTGGACCCTGAAGAGCATCGTTAGAAACGATACGGTGGAATACAGGCTGTCCGTAGTCAGGTGATGTTGGATCTGTAAGTGATGGACGTGTTGCTGATGGTGAGATCATTGCAAGTGCAGGTGCTGCCTTGTATGAAGGCAATGATGCAATTGTTGCACCTGAGTATGCAGCTCCGACCATACCGATGATTGAAGTATCTTTTGCAACACCAGGAGCAACTGTTCCAGCGATTGCTGGGTCTCCCTGGTCATCAACTTCTACTAGCTCAACCTTGACTGCTGGGTTTGTTGCGTTGTAGAGCTTGAGTGCAAGCTTTACTCCACGAACTTCATCAGTTCCGGTCTGAGCTTCAGGACCTGTTAGTGGGCCCTGGAAAGCAATCTTTACTGTATCTGCTGCTTGTGCCGCTGGTGCGATTGTCGCAGCTGATGCTGCAGCAAGTGCTCCGGCAATCGCAAGAGCGAGAACCTTATTCTTCTTCATGTGTAGCCTTCCTGTTTTCTTATCCCGGGACAGGGAGACCGAAAGGGTAATGGGCAGGGTGAGGTCTGAGCAAGGTGGAAAAGGCCAATTCAGGCGGATTTGGGTTACTTTTTGATTACGAAATAGATCCTTTAGTGAGGAACTGCATCAGGGCTAATAACGGCCTGGGCCACTTCTTTCATAGTGAGACGGCGATCCATTGCAGCCTTTTGAATCCATGAGAAAGCTTGGGGTTCGGTCAGATTGAGGGCAGCCATCAAGATCCCCTTAGCGCGATCAATGATCTTTCTAGTCTCCAAACGATCGTGAAGATCGGCTACCTCAGCGGCTAGTGTCTTCATTTGGAGATGACGGCTAATTGCGATTTCGATAGCAGGAACTAAATCATTAATGGTGAAAGGTTTGAGAACGTAGGCCATAACTCCAGCATCTCGCGCGCGGTCTACGAGTTCACGTTGGCTAAATGCAGTGAGCATTAATACTGGACACGTTGCAATTATTTCTTCAGCGGCGCTAATTCCATCGAGAATTGGCATCTTCACATCGAGAATTGCTAAATCTGGTTTGTGTTCTGTTACCAATGCAATTGCTTCTGCACCATCACTTGCTTGTGCAACGACGACATAACCAGCTTCACCGAGCATTTCAACGAGATCCATCCGAATCAGCGCTTCGTCTTCGGCGACGACAATTCTTACGGGTCTTACCGTCTCGTCGCTGCTCTGTGTATTCATGTGCCCCGAGTCGGATTCGAACCGACACTATGCAGTGTTTGAGACTGCCCTCTCTACCGTTGGAGTACCGAGGCTAACGTGAGCCAATCTTAACCTCTCCCCTGCTGTAGACCGAATCGCAGGTTCTAGCGATAGGCAGGAGCAGCGCCAGCAACGGCATCACCCATGCGGTGCACACGCATCGCATTGGTTGAGCCGGGAATTCCGGGAGGTGAGCCAGCCACGATAATTACGTTATCGCCAATGGTTGTGCGTTTGCTCTCGAGAAGAAGCCCATCGACCTGCTTAACCATTTCGTCAGTGTGTGAAACAACTGGAGTGATCATTGGCTCAACGCCCCATGAGAGAGCTAGACGATTGTAAGTTCCACGATCTGGAGTCAACGCCAAGATCGGAATTGGAGAGCGAAGGCGAGACATGCGTCGAGCTGAATCACCACTTTGTGTAAAGGCGACAAGGAACTTAGCGCCTACGATCGAACCTACTTCTACGGCGGCTTTTGTGATTGCGCCACCCTTAGTGCGAGGTTCGTGCTTGAGCGGGCGAATTCTCTCAAGTCCGCCTTCTTCAGTTTTCTGAATAATGCGAGACATAGTTTGGACAGCTTCGATAGCGAACTCTCCCACGCTGGTCTCGCCAGAGAGCATCAATGCATCCGCTCCATCAAGGACTGCGTTGGCACAGTCAGTGGCTTCAGCGCGAGTTGGACGTGAGTTTGTAATCATTGAATCAAGCATTTGTGTTGCAACGATGACTGGCTTTGCCGCATCTCGTGCCAACTCGACGCAACGCTTTTGAACCAGCGGAACATCTTCAATTGGAAGTTCAACACCAAGATCTCCGCGAGCAACCATGATTCCATCAAAGGCGTCAACAATACTTACGAGGTTATCGACAGCTTGTGGTTTTTCAATCTTTGCAATTACCGGAACACGAATACCTTCTTCGTCCATGATGCGATGTACATCCTTAATGTCATCGGCATTTCGAACAAAAGAGAGTGCAATAAAATCTGCACCAGCTTTGAGTCCCCACCGTAGATCGTCCATATCTTTCTCAGATAGCGCAGGAACAGAAACTGCAACACCAGGAAGATTAATTCCTTTATTGTTGCTCACCGCCCCCGGCTCGATGACTTTGGTGATGACATCGTTGCCTTTTACCTCTGTCACTTCAACAGTAACTTTGCCATCGTCGATCAAAATACGATCTCCAGCTTTGCAATCCCCGGGAAGGCCTTTGTAGGTAGTGCCCACGCGCTCTTTTGTTCCTTCAATGTCATCGGTAGTGATCGTGAAAACATCTCCACGCGAGAGATCATGTGGACCATCTTTGAATCGAGCTAGGCGAATTTTTGGTCCTTGTAAATCGACCAAAATGGCAATCGGAACACCAGCTTCGGCGGCTGCTGCACGCACTTGATCCAAGCGATGCTGATGCTCGTCATAGCCACCATGGGAAAGGTTGAGGCGAGCCATATTCATTCCAGCAGCGATTAATTCACGAACCTTTTCGGGTGATTCAACAGCTGGACCAAGTGTGCAAACAATTTTCGCGCGGCGCATGTTCTTACCTTACCTATCTTTATCGATTACTAACGAGTTGGGGTTTTGGTGAGTTGTCGGTTTACACCATCAACGGCCGTGCAGTTGGTGCAATCGGTGAAGGAAGTTGTGTATCTCCCTCGAGATAAAGATCGACGGCTGCAGCTGCAGACCTTCCTTCGGCAATGGCCCACACAATAAGTGATTGTCCACGCCCGGCATCTCCTGCGACAAAGACTCCTTCAGAAGTGCTTTGGTAAGAATCATCACGCTTGACGTTAGTGCGCTCATCGAGCTCAACTTCGAGTTGTTCAAAAAGCGGAGTCGCTTCTGTGCCAGTAAATCCCATTGCAAGGAATGCAAAATCGGCAGGGATCTCACGCTCTGTTCCCGGAACTGGTTGGAACTTTCCATCAACCAGCTGGGTTTCAACTATCTTCAACGCTTTAAGATTTCCATTTCCATCACCAATGAATTCTTCTGTGCTGACGGAAAAGACTCGCTGATCAAGCTCTTCATGTGCGCTAGAAACTCGATAAATCATTGGATACATAGGCCAAGGTTGTGAACCAGGACGTTCATCCGCCGGACGCGGCATAATCTCGAGTTGAGTAACACTTGCTGCACCTTGGCGTACAGAAGTTCCAAGACAATCTGCACCCGTATCTCCACCACCCAAGATGATCACATGCTTTCCAGCAACATTTATTTCTGGATTAGTAACTTCACCAAGGGCTTGCTTGTTTCCCCATGGCAAGAACTCCATAGCCTGATAGATGCCCTTATTCTCACGTCCCTTAATTGGGAGGTCTCGCCATTGTGTGGCACCTAATGCGAGTACAACTGCATCATATTTCTGGCGCAATTCAGATCCTGTGATGTCAACGCCCACGTTTATTCCTGTACGAAAACGTGTGCCCTCCTTCTCCATTTGAGCAAGGCGACGATCAATAATGTTTTTCTCCATTTTGAACTCTGGGATTCCGTAACGAAGGAGTCCGCCGATCTTGTCTGCGCGTTCATAGACAACAACGGTGTGACCTGCACGAGTGAGTTGCTGGGCAGCGGCGAGTCCGGCAGGGCCAGAACCAATAACTGCCACTGTTTTTCCAGTGAGACGATCAGGAGCTAGCGGCTTCACATCTCCTGAACCAAATGCTTCTTCAATAGTACGAAGTTCAACCTGCTTGATTGTGACTGCATCTGCGTTAATTGCCACAACGCATGCTGTTTCACATGGCGCAGGACAAAGACGACCAGTGAATTCTGGAAAGTTATTTGTTGCATGCAACCGAGCAATTGCTTCCGTCTTATCACCGCGCCAGATGAGGTCATTCCATTCAGGGATTAAGTTTCCAAGTGGGCACCCTGAGTGACAGAAAGGAATTCCGCAATCCATGCAGCGACCTGCTTGTTTCTGCAGATGTTCAAAACTCTGTGGCTCGTAGACCTCGTGCCAATCTTTAATTCTTACTTCGACAGGGCGTCGTTTTGGAGTTTCACGCGGAGTGGTGAGGAATCCTTTTGGATCCGCCATTTGCTGCAACCTCCATTACATATTGATCAACTGGAAGGCCTTCTCGGGTCGCTTTCTCCATCGCCGCGAGTACGCGGGCGTAATCGCGAGGCATGACAAGAGAGATTCTATTGAGTGAGTTCTCCCAATCAAGAAGTAGGTTGCCGGCAACCTGAGACTCTGTTTCATTGAAGAAAGAAGTCACAATCGACTTCAGGTTCTCCTTCTGATCTGCAGGTACAGCCAACACATCCACCATCTCGGTATTTACTAGGTCTGCATTGAGATCAAGTACGAAGGCACGGCCGCCAGACATGCCAGCTGCAAAGTTACGTCCAGTACGGCCGAGAACTACGACAGTTCCACCCGTCATGTATTCGCAACCATGATCACCGATTCCTTCGACGACTGCAGTGGCTCCTGAATTTCGAACGCAGAAACGCTCTCCCACTATTCCTCGAAGATAGAGATCACCCGATGGTGCGCCATATCCAATGACGTTTCCAGCGATTACATTCTCTTCAGAGTTAAATGTGGCATTCTCATCCGGACGAACAATAATTCGACCACCGGAAATTCCCTTACCGACATAGTCGTTGGAATCTCCATATAACTTAAGAGTGAGCCCTGATGGGATGAAGGCTCCAAGTGATTGCCCTGCAGAACCACGAAGTGTTACGACAACGGTATCTGCAGGCAATCCCGCTCCCCCAAAGTTACGTGTGATCTCTGCACCAAGCATCGTGCCGACGGTGCGGTTGACGTTACGTACTGGAGAGTCAATCAAAACTTTAGCGCCAGATGTGAGAGCTACCTGTGCTTTCTCAATGAGTGAGTTATCGAGAGCATGCACGAGGCCGTGATCCTGTGATGTAGTTTGATAGAGGGCACTTTCAACATCTGGTCTCGCCAATAGCGGAGTCAGATCTAAACCACTTGTCTTCCAGTGAGCAATAGCTCTCTGAGTATTGAGATACTCCACATGCCCAATTGCTTCTTGTAGAGTTCTAAATCCAAGAGATGCCAAGATTTCTCTCACCTCTTCGGCGATGTACTCGAAGAATGTTTCAACAAACTCTGGCTTACCCGTAAATCGCTTACGCAATTCAGGGTTCTGTGTAGCAACACCTACGGGACATGTATCTAGGTGACATACACGCATCATTACACAACCAGAAACAACTAAAGGAGCGGTTGCAAATCCATACTCTTCAGCACCCAAGAGAGCTGCAATAACAACATCGCGACCCGTCTTAAGCTGTCCATCTGTTTGCACCACGATCCGATCGCGCAGACCATTCAACAAAAGTGTCTGCTGAGTTTCAGCTAAACCGAGTTCCCATGGAGCACCTGCGTGCTTGAGGGATGTGAGTGGTGAAGCACCTGTTCCACCATCGTGGCCTGAGATGAGAACAACATCTGCATGTGCTTTGGAAACACCGGCAGCGACTGTTCCAACGCCCACTTCAGCAACAAGTTTTACGTGAATACGCGCATTCTTATTTGCATTCTTGAGATCATGAATCAGCTGTGCAAGATCTTCGATTGAATAGATGTCGTGATGCGGAGGTGGCGAGATGAGTCCGACGCCAGGTGTGGAGTAACGCACTGATGCGATCCATGGATAAACCTTGTTACCTGGGAGCTGACCACCTTCTCCAGGCTTAGCACCCTGTGCAACTTTAATCTGGATGTCATCTGCATTAACTAAGTACTCACTGGTGACACCAAAACGACCAGATGCAACCTGCTTAATTGAGCTGCGCTTTGAATCACCATTGGCCTCTGGAGTAAATCGGGCAGGATCTTCTCCACCTTCACCAGTATTTGATTTTGCACCGAGGCGATTCATTGCAATTGCCAGAGTCTCGTGAGCTTCTTGAGAAATCGAGCCGTAAGACATCGCACCAGTTGAGAAACGCTTAACGATGCTCTCGATGGATTCCACTTCGTCTACCGATATTGGGGATCGAGTTGTTGTATCAAATTCAAAGAGACCACGCAGAGTCATCAGAGCTTTACTCTGATCATCGACTGCCTTTGTATATCGCTTGAAAACGTCATATCTCTTTGAGCGAGTGGCGTGCTGTAATGTAAATACAGTCTCTGGATTAAAGAGGTGTGGCTCGCCATCACGGCGCCACTGATATTCCCCGCCGATAGGAAGTCGCTTCGTTCCAGGTACCTCTCCCCCTGGTGGGTATGCAATGTGGTGACGCTTGATTGTCTCTTCTGCGATTACATCGAGATCGACTCCACCGAGGCGAGATGTTGTTCCAACAAAAAATTCATCAACAACATCTTGGGCAATTCCGATCGCCTCAAAAACTTGCGCGCCTGTGTAAGAGGCGATTGTTGAGATTCCCATCTTCGACATGACTTTAAGAACACCTTTACCAAGTGCCTTGATGATGTTGTGAACAGCCTTCTCTGGAGTAATTCCAGTGATCACGCCTTGAATGACGAGGTCTTCTGCGCTCTCCATAGCTAGGTATGGGTTAACTGCGGCTGCTCCGTAACCGATCAGGAGTGCAACATGGTGAACTTCGCGGACGTCACCAGCTTCGACAACAAGACCAACCTTGGTACGAGTTTTCTGGCGAATCAAGTGATGATGCACTGCTGCAGTAAGCAGTAAGGATGGAATAGGAGTGTCTTCAGCGTCACCGTTACGATCTGAAAGAACAATGATGCGAGCACCATCGGCGATGGCCTGACTTACCTCTGCCTTAATCTCCTCAAGTCGATTGCGAAGAGTGTTTCCATCTCCTGATACTGGGAAAAGTCCGCGAACGACATATGACTGAAGGTGCGGATAATCTTCATCTGCATTGACGTGAATAATCTTTGCAAGCTCATCGTTGTCGATTACAGGAAATGGTAGAAGAATCTGGCGACAGGACTCTGGTCCTGGATCAAGAAGATTGTGTTCAGGTCCGATTGAACCGCCAAGACTTGTGACGATCTCTTCACGAATTGCATCAAGCGGAGGATTTGTTACTTGAGCGAAGAGTTGAGTGAAGTAATCAAATAGAACACGAGGCTTATTTGATAATGCAGCAATTGGAGTATCGGTACCCATGGAGCCAAGAGCTTCTGCTCCATTTTTTGCCATCGGAGTGATGATGATTCGAAGTTCTTCTTCGGTATATCCGAATGCACGCTGGCGGCGAACAACAGATGAATGCGGATAGATAATGTGCTCACGGGCTGGAAGATCAGAGAGCTTGACGACTCCTTCTTCTACCCATTTTCCGTACGGGGCAGCGTCGGCCAAAGTATCTTTGATTTCATCATCTTCGATAATGCGTCCTGCTTCGATATCGACAAGGAACATTTTTCCTGGCTGCAAGCGACCCTTGCGCGAGATCTTCTCTGCAGGAAAATCAAGAACTCCAGCCTCAGATGCAAGAACAACCATTCCATCATGTGTAACCCAGAAGCGCGAAGGACGTAGACCGTTGCGATCAAGCACTGCACCTACTTGATCACCATCCGTGAATGTCACACATGCAGGTCCATCCCATGGCTCCATAAGAGAAGAATGGAATGCGTAGAAATCACGACGCTTTTTAGACATCGTCGCATGGTTCTCCCATGCTTCAGGAATCATCATGAGGACTGCATGTGGGAGTGAGCGACCACCAAGATAGAGAAGTTCTAGAACTTCATCAAAAGAGGCGGAGTCACTTCCTGACATTTCTACAATTGGAAAGAGGCGTGAGATGTCTCCAGGAATAAGATCGCTTGCAAGGAGTGCTTCACGAGCACGCATCCAGTTGCGATTGCCTTTTACCGTGTTGATTTCGCCGTTGTGGGCAATGAATCTATAAGGGTGTGCAAGAGGCCACGATGGAAATGTATTGGTAGAAAAACGCGAGTGCACGAGAGCTAGCGGAGATGCAACTCTCTCATCACTAAGATCAGGGAAGAACTCTTCCAACTGACCGGTGGTGAGCATTCCCTTATAAACAATTGTCTTTGATGAGAATGAAGGGAAATAGATTTCTCCGGCATGTTCTGCCTGCTTACGTAATGCAAATGCCAATCTATCTAAAGCGATACCACTTTCGCCGTTGCGGCCTTTGATAAACAACTGCTTGAAGATAGGCATAACAGACTGTGCTGTTTTTCCAACTGACTGTGGATTTGTTGGTAGGTCACGCCAGCCAATGACTTCAAGACCTTCTTGGGTTGCAAGAGTTTGAATCAATGAGGTTGGATCAAATCCAGGCTGAATGAATGCGATTCCTGTTGCGTAACTTCCTTCTGCAGGAAGTTCAAAATCTGTGATTGCGCGATAGAAAGCATCCGGAACACGAATTAAAATTCCGGCTCCGTCACCACTATCTGGTTCAGCTCCAGCAGCGCCACGGTGTTCGAGATTGCGAAGTGCAGTGAGAGCTTGCGCAACAATTTCATGGGTTGCAACTTTGTTGAGAGTGGCCACCATCGCAACGCCGCATGCATCATGCTCATTGGCAGGGTTGTACAAACCCTGTGCTGCTGGGAATGAAGATGGAAGAGCCATCGAAGGAGATCTCCAGTTGTCGGTTACCGTGTAATTTCAACGGGACAACGCTGACCCATGCACAGGGTAGCAACTGACAGCCCAGAGTGAAAGATAAAAACGGTGATCCTGGGCAACTACCCCAGATTGACGTGAAGCAGGCGTCCGATTCCCGCGGTGACAGCCATACCGATGGCTCCTCCAAGCATGACTCGAACTGTAGGCCCCAAGATTGCCTTGCCTGCGGTCTTGGCGCTCAAGATTCCTGTAATCAGAAGTCCGATGAGAGCAAATCCGACAATACTCAGTGCGATTGTTCCAGGCGTTGGTGCAAATGCTCCGGCAAACGGAATCAATCCGCCAGCGGTAAAGCTTGCAGCAGATGCGAGTGCGGCTTGTAGCGGACGCGCTTTATTCTGCGGAGTCTGACCGAGTTCATCACGCAGATGCGCTTCTAGCGGATCACGTTCGTGCATCTGGCGAGCAACTTCTTCTGCGAGTTCTGGCGTCAATCCTCGTTGAACATAAATCTGAGCTAGCTCAAGCAACTCGCCATCTGGATCGACAGCTAAGTGCTCGATCTCTAATTCTTTATCGGATTCTTCAACATCATTTTGTGATCGCACTGAGACATACTCGCCAACAGCCATCGACATTGCACCTGCTGCGATTGCTGCAACTCCTGCAGTGATCAGAAATTTATCGTTACCTGGATTAGCAGCGGTAACACCAATCATGAGACTTGCAGTTGAAACTAAACCGTCATTAGCTCCCAGAACAGCAGCGCGTAACCAGCCCGCACGATGGGCGCGATGCTGAAGGTTCCGCTGGTAGATCGCTTCAAGACTCATAGAGCAATCCTAGCCGAGGGTTTTTGATTTTTGCCTGATTCGTAAGAAGTAAGCCAGAGCAATCGTCCCAATCACAATGCTTACCCATTCGTTCTGGCGTAAACCAAAGAAGAGATTAGCCGAATCGATTCGAATACTCTCAATAAAGAAGCGGCCGAGACAGTATGACGCGATGTAGATTGCAAAAGCCTGACCTGGAAGAAGCTTCTTGCGAAGGAGTATCAAGCAAAGAGCAATTAGTGAACACCAGACTGCTTCGTAGAGAAAGGTTGGGTGAAAAGTTTCAAACGTTCTGAGTTCAGAAGGTCTTTTGGCAAGTGGAACCTCTAACGCCCACCACGTATCAAGAGGTCTACCGAAAAGTTCAACGTTAAACCAATTGCCAAAACGACCAATTGCTTGCGCTAACAAAATTCCTGGCGCTAAGGCATCAAGAAAGATGCGAAAGGGTGGAAGTGAAATATCTTCACGTTTGATCTGGACTCTTCGATATCCCCAATAAGCACCGAGCGCCCCAAGAGAGATTGCACCCCAGATTCCCAGTCCACCTTTCCAAATTGCAAAGATATCGAGCGGCGTACCTGTACTGCCGAAGAAATCACTGGGAGATGAAAGAACATGATAAATCCTGCCACCAATAATTCCAGCGGGCACCGCAAAAATTGCCACATCAGAGACAACTGTCACCAACGATGGGTCGTGGGCACGTAGTCGCTTATCACCTAACCAGATAGCGACAGCAATACCTGCAATGATGCAGAGTGCATAGAAATGAAAGGTGAGCGGACCCACCTCAAATGAAGATTGCGTTGGGGACGGTATGTAGCGCACAAACATATGAGTTTCTGCGTTCACGTACTCAGAATTTACTTCGCTGCGGCCTCAACTGCAGCTTTAAATTCGTTGAGATCAAATCCTGGTGACTGACGCTCCCACACCTTGCCGTTAATCAAAGCTGTAGGCGTTCCACGTACTCCGTAACGAGTCATTGACTCTGTGGCCGCAACAACGTTCACGAGTTTTGATTTGTTGTTGACGCAATCAGCGAAGGAAGTTGATGTGATTCCAACCTTCTTTCCAATTGTGATGAGATTCTCTGAGTTAAGGAAACCAGAGTTTTCAACCTGAGACTGAACGTCCATCAGCGCCTTGTGGTAATCAAGGAACTTGTCTTCATCCACTGCGCAATATGCAGCATTAGACGCTGCGATGGATTCATCATCTTTGGTTCCATTGCCCAAGAATGAAAGTGGGTGGTAAGTAACTTGCGCCTTCTTCTCTGTTATCAATGAAGTTAAATAACCGCCGATTGGCTCTTCAAATAATTTACATACTGGGCATTGGAAATCTTCAAAGATGTCGATCTTTGTTGCAAGCCCTGGGTTAAAGACAATGCCATCACCGGCTGCAGGATCGATAGTTGCTGGGATAGGGCCAAGCTGTTGAAACGAGTCGAGTGCAGTAAATGCTGCATCCTTTGCCTTGTTCTCACTGGTCAAGCTAAAGACAGCGCCAACGACAACAACCAGCGTCACCATTCCGATCACAAGCCAGCGAGTAAATGGATCTCCGCCTTGTGACTTCACTGAATTTTTCTTTGGCTTGCTCATTCCTGGTCCTCACTAGCTTGGTTAGTTGTTTCTGGCTTCTTATCGAGAGAAAGTTTTCCATAAGGGTACTTGAAGATGTAAAGACACATACCCACGAAGGCGAGGTCACGGGTAATAGCAATCGCATAATCGATGCGCGCCTGCGTCGCTTGAGAAGGGTCGAGGGCTCCCCCGCCTCCGAGGCAGCCACAGTCGATGAGCATTCCGCGCGCCCAAACAGAGGCGATCGCACCAGCGAACATCAACATCAACAGCGCACTGGCGATAGCCGCTGGGCGAATAAATATTCCAAGGATTAAGAAGATTGCAAGAGCGACCTCAAACCACGGCAAAATGTATCCAGCAAGGTGGGCTAGATCGGTTGGAAGTATTTTAAAAGCGGCGGTTGCGTTCGCAGAGGCTGCAGGATCTAGAGCTTTAACTCCACCTGCATAAAGAAGGAATGCGCCGAAGCCAAATCGAAAGATTGTTGTCATCCACTCTTGCTTTGAAATGAGGAAATTCTTCATCGCCCTTCACGAACTCCCATCGCTAACTCTTGGGCTAACTCTTTGACTGCACGTAAACCGGCAGCTTCATCGGGTGCCTCTAAGAGGGCGTTAATGAAGGCCGACCCAACAATGACACCGTCGGCGTATGCTGCAACAGAACGCGCTTGTTCGCGAGTTGAAACACCAAGACCGACACTGATCGGAGTCTCAGTGGTCTTTCGAACTCGAGCGACTAAATCTGAGGCAGATGAAGAAACACTCGTTCTTGTTCCGGTCACACCCATCAAGCTTGCTGCGTAGACAAATCCGCCACATTCACTTGTCACAACTGGGAGCCTGGAATCTGTGGTGCTCGGTGCCACGACATAAATTCGATTGATCTTTGCATCATTTGTAGCTTGGATCCACCCCTGTGACTCTTCCACAGTGAGGTCTGGTGTGATTACTCCAGAGCCGCCATGATCTGAAATTGCCTGGGCGAATCTATCAACGCCATAACGTTCGATCGGATTCCAATATGTCATCACAACTGCTGCGACACCATGATCATGCGCACACTGCAAAGATTCAAATACCTCTTTAGCGCCGGTGCCTTGGCTCAGTGATTGAACTGCAGCAGCTTGAATAGTTGGTCCATCCATCACTGGATCGCTGTATGGGAAGCCAATCTCGATCGCATCGACTCCCCCTTCGGCAAATGCTGCGATGACTTTCTTGCAACCTTCATGACTTGGAAAACCTGCAGGGATATAAGCAATAAGTGCTGCTCGATTTTCACTCTTTGCTTTAGCCATCGCGCGGTCAAGAGGAGTGTCTAGAGCCATCGTTAAAGTTCAATTCCAAAATAAGCCGCAGCGGTTGCAACATCTTTATCCCCGCGACCAGATAAATTAATAAGTAGCGTTGAATTTGGCCCCAACTCTTTACCGATCTGTAGTGCACCTGCCAATGCATGCGCAGTCTCGATCGCAGGAATGATTCCTTCAGTGCGACATAGAAGTGCAAATGCCTCCATGGCTTGCGCATCTGTGATTGCGCGATACTGAGCACGACCAATGTCGTGAAGATATGCGTGCTCTGGTCCAACGCCTGGATAATCCAGTCCTGCAGAAATTGAGTGAGACTCTACGGTCTGTCCATTTTCATCCTGCAAAACGTACGAACGAGTTCCATGTAGAACTCCAGGAGTTCCTCCAGTAATCGTCGCGGCATGTCGGCCGGTGCTCACTCCATCACCACCAGCTTCAAGTCCGATCAGGGCGACATCAACATCGTCGATGAACGGGTGGAAAATTCCAATTGCATTCGATCCGCCGCCAACACATGCCAAAACAGCATCTGGAAGTTTTCCGGTGAGTTCCAATACTTGTTCTCGTGCCTCAACACCAATGATGCGATGAAAATCGCGCACCATTGTGGGGAATGGGTGGGGCCCTGCAACGGTTCCCAATAAATAATGTGTTGTCTCTACATTTGTTACCCAGTCACGCATCGCTTCGTTGATTGCGTCTTTGAGAGTTCGAGACCCGCTGGTTACAGGTACAACTTCTGCACCCAATAACTTCATGCGGGCGACGTTAAGTGATTGACGCTTTGTATCCTCTTCGCCCATATACACAACGCATTCAAGACCCATAAGTGCTGCCGCAGTAGCAGAGGCAACTCCGTGTTGACCAGCACCCGTCTCTGCAATGATGCGCTTTTTTCCCATACGCTTTGTAAGAAGCGCCTGACCTAAAACATTGTTGATCTTGTGCGAGCCCGTGTGATTGAGATCTTCGCGCTTAAGCAGGATGCGCGCACCGCCAGCATGCTCTGCAAAACGCGGCACTTCGGTGATGATGCTTGGGCGTCCAGTGTATGTACGATGCAAGTGATCTAGTTCAGCTGCAAACAATGGGTCGGCTGCTGCTGCGATGTGTGCCTGCTCGAGTTCTTCAAGAGCGCCGATAAGTGCTTCCGGCACAAAACGACCACCGTATGGACCAAAGTGGCCAATGATGTCCTTGACTTCAACGCTCATGGAAGTCAGGGTACTAGAGACCACGCAGAGTCTGCAGTGCAGAAATTGGGTCCCCCGCACGCACGAGAGCCTCACCCACCAAGATCGAATCAGCGCCAAAACTACGTGCTAACTCAACTTCAGCTCTTTCAGAGATGCCAGATTCTGCCACTTTGATGATCTCTGCTGGAATTTCTGGGAGTAGTTCGGCAAACGCCTTCTGATCGACTTCTAGCGTCTTTAGGTTCCTAGAATTAATTCCAATGATTCGTGGATTAATTTCCATGGCTCGTTCCAACTCGTCATGAGTGTGAACTTCTATCAAACTTGCCATGCCTAACTCTGTGGCCATCTCGAAATAATCTTTGAGTTGATGAGTAGATAGCGCAGCAACAATGAGCAGAACAACATCTGCACCATATGCGCGCGCCTCGTAAAACTGATATTCATCAACCATAAAATCCTTGCGAAGAATTGGAATGTCTACCGCCTGACGTACTGACTCGAGATCTGCAAGGGAACCGCCAAATCGTCGCTCTTCTGTGAGTACGCTAATGACGCTCGCTCCGGCCTGCTGGTATTGCTCGGCGAGTTTTGCGGGATCGGCGATTGTAGCTAGCGCACCTTTGCTAGGAGAAGATCTCTTAACTTCGGCAATTACGCTGATCAGATCACCTCGAAGACCAGGGTGTGCATCAATGACAGGTGAGGCACTCTCTAACCTTTCACGTAACTCAGCCAATGGAAGTCTTCGTTTGGCAAGGTCTTCGCGAACACCAACAATGATTGAATCGAGAACGCTCATGGCTTCTGCTCATCCGTGGGATCGATGCCATGGTCCTGCGCACTCCATGGCGTATGTACCTTAGGTTTGCGTTCATAACGTGATGAGAGTGAGAAGTGTCTGCTCAAGAAAATTACGATGACACCAATAACTATGGCACTAATGGCAATAGGCAGAAGATCCTTCACTGTGCAGACCTCATTACTTGTGCTGCACTGATTGCACCGAGAACTGCTGCAGCTTTATTCAGACACTCCTGATTTTCAGATTGCGCATCTGAATCTGCAACGATTCCAGCTCCAGCTTGCACATAGGCGCGTCCGTCATAAATAAGGGCGGTGCGAATCGCGATGCAGGTATCTACGTTGCCCGTAAAGTCGAGATAACCAATAGCGCCGCCATAGAGTCCACGACGATGTGGTTCGAGTGATTCGATAATCTCCATCGCGCGTGGTTTAGGCGCGCCAGAGAGTGTGCCTGCTGGAAATGTTGCAAAGAGAGCGTCTACGCCAGTTTTCTCTTGTGCCAAAGTCCCAGTAACTGTTGAAACAATATGCATGACATGTGAATAGCGCTCAACGCTCATGAAGTCCACAACTTCGACCGACCCCGCGGCACAGATACGGCCTAAATCATTTCGACCAAGATCAACGAGCATTAAATGCTCGGCACGCTCTTTCGGATCTGAAAGTAATTCCTCGCCCAATCTCTTATCTTCCTCAGGAGATGCTGAACGCTTTCGCGTGCCTGCAATGGGGTGAACCATTACCTGACCCTCGGTTACCTTGACTAGGGCCTCTGGGCTTGATCCCACAACATCAATACCACCTTCAAATCTAAAGAGATACATGTACGGCGATGGATTGCGCAAACGCAACATGCGATAGACATCAAGAGCATCTGCAGTGCACTCCATCGAGAAGCGTTGCGAGAGAACAATTTGAAATGCTTCACCAGCTAAAATCTCTTCTTTTGCTAATCCAACTTTTGCAATGAACTCTTCTTCACTGATATTTCTGTCAAAACTCGGCTCGATATTCGAAGAAATATGTGCGATGTGCCCCTCTAGCGGAACTGCGAGTTCACGTTGCATTCGATCAAGGCGATTCTGGGCATCTTGGAATGCCTCGTCTACACGATCATCACTACCATCCCAGTTAATTGCATTGGCAATCAACGTGATGGTGCCATCAGAGTGATCTAGAACCGCTAAATCACTTGTCAACATAAATGCGATTTCAAGAAGAGGAATATCTTTAACGGCCAGTGATGGCAGTTTCTCTAGCCCTCTCACGCTGTCATAGCTCATGTAGCCAACAAGACCACCAGTAAGAGGAGGAAGTCCGGCAATCTTTGGCGAACGAAGATGTGAAGCGGATTGGCGAAGCGCAACTAAAGGATCAATTCCTTGCGGTGCACCTGCTGGCGGAAGCCCTATCCAATTAGCAGTTCCATCTTTTTCTGTCAGTGTAGCCTGAGAATGAGCGCCGATAAATGAATATCGTGACCATGCGCCACCATGTTCAGCCGACTCTAGAAGAAATGAGCCAGCGGCATTTTCGGATAGCTTGCGATAAACACCAAGTGGAGTTTCCCCATCTGCCAAGAGTTTTCTATAAACAGGTATTACGTTGTAAGAGGCTGCATACTCTCTAAACTCTTGAAGATTCATCGCATCAAGTTCTAACTATTCGCATCTTGAGCGGGATGAATTTCACGATGGAAGCAGGTGAATTCTCCCGTGTGGCAGGCCGCACCTTCTTGCTCAACCTGAAATAAAATTGCATCTCCGTCGCAATCAATAGAAATAGAGACAACCTTCTGTAGGTGGCCTGAGGTTTCACCCTTTTTCCAAAGCTGGTTACGGGAACGACTGAAATAAGTTGCGTAGCCCGAATCAATAGTGTGGGCCAGAGATTCCGTATTCACGTATGCAAGCATTAAGACCTCTCCAGAGAGGCTGTCTTGTGCAATAGCAGGCATCAAGTCATCGGAATTCTTCAAGAGTTGAAGAATTGCAGGAGAAAGAGAGATGCTCATGGGGTAATTGTGCCTTAGGTCAGCGCGCTCGTGCGCACGCAATAACCGTGCTCCGATAAGTACCGCTTTACATCAGAGATCCGGTACACCCCAAAGTGAAAAACACTCGCTGCTAAGAGAGCATCCGCGCCAGCCTCGATTGCGGCTGCAAAATCCTCAAGTGAGCCAGCTCCCCCGCTAGCAATCAGGGGAAGCGATGAAATCTCACGAACTCTTGCAATCATTCCAATGTCGTACCCGGCGCGGGTTCCATCAGCATCCATTGAGTTGAGAAGTATCTCTCCCACGCCAAGAGCAGTAGCTTTCTCAATCCACTCCAACGCATCAATGCCCGCACTTGTTCGTCCACCATGAGTAGTGACTTCAAAACCCGAGATGGTCCGTGCTCTTCGAGCATCCACCGATAGAACGAGAACTTGAGTTCCGAAGCGATCGGCAATTTCAGAAATCAATTCTGGGCGAGCAATCGCTGCAGTGTTGACTGAAACTTTATCTGCCCCCGAGCGCAAAAGGCGATCAACATCTTCTACTGTTCTGATTCCGCCACCGACTGTGAGGGGGATGAAAACTTGCTCAGCGGTTCTACTCACGACATCGTAAGTCGTCTCACGATTTGTAACACTGGCCGAAATATCTAGGAAGGTAAGTTCGTCGATGCCTTCAGCATCATAGAGTTTGGCCATCTCAACGGGATCTCCCGCATCGACCAGATCAGTGAAGTTAACGCCTTTTACTACTCGTCCTTCATTGACATCAAGGCAGGCAATGATTCGAGATGAGAGGGTCATGAGCGAGTTACTTCTAGCGCCTGCTCGAGAGTGAAAGCTCCTGCGTAGAGCGCTTTGCCAACGATCGCTCCTTCAACACCCATCTGATTAAGTGCGCAGAGAGCTCTGATGTCATCAAGACTTGAAATACCACCACTTGCCACTACTGGCTTCTTTGTAGCCGCACACACTTCCTTAAGCAATTCTAGGTTTGGACCTTGCAGTGTTCCATCCTTTGTTACGTCAGTAACAACATATCGTGCACACCCATCTGACTCTAAACGAGCGAGCGTTTCAAAGAGGTCGCCACCTTCTTCTGTCCATCCACGAGCAGCAAGAACATGTCCACGAACATCTAGTCCAACTGCGATGCGATCGCCATGCTCTGCAATTACTCGGGAAGTCCATTCAGGGTTTTCTAGAGCGGCGGTTCCAAGATTGACTCTCCGACATCCTGTTGCAAGTGCACGCGTCAGAGACGCATCGTCACGAATTCCACCCGATAGCTCAACATCGATATCTAAGCGGCCCACAACTTCTGCTAAGAGCGCGCTATTTTCTCCGCGGCCAAATGCTGCATCGAGATCAACGAGATGTAACCACTGGGCTCCTGATTTCTGAAAGTCCAGAGCAACCTCAAGAGGAGAACCGTAAATGCTTTCTTGTGCAAGCTCGCCCTGAACAAGGCGTACTGCGCGACCATCTTTAACATCCACTGCTGGTAACAATTCCAGAATACTCATAGCGATCTACTCCAGTTCTTAATGAGTGCCAAACCAGCTTTTCCAGATTTTTCGGGATGAAATTGGGTCGCACTCAGCGCTCCATCTTCAGTTGCGGCAAGAAACTTCTCTCCATGAGTGGCATAAGTATTTTTTGCACCAGGTAAATCTCGAGCAGCATATGAATGGACGAAATAGAAAGACTCCCCTTCTATGCCGGCAAAGAGCAACGACTTCGAATCTGGTTCAACGTTGTTCCAACCCATGTGTGGCAAGACGGGTGCATTTAACTTACGTACTGATGTTGGCCAAATCTTGATTCCTGCATGAGTTCCATTTTCATCGCTATCGGCGAAAAGAACCTGCATCCCAATACAGATACCGATGGTTGGGCGAGACTCTTTATATCGAGCGTTGATTACTTCAGCTGCCTTTACGGTGTTGAGGCCATTCATGCAGGCCGAGAAAGCACCGACACCAGGAACAACTAATCCAGTGGCCTCACGCGCAACATCGGGATCTGAGGTGAGCACGACTTTGTGTCCAGAGGTTTCAAATGCTCGTGCCGCCGATCGAAGGTTGCCGGAACCATAATCGAGAATTGCAATTGTTGAAATTAGAGTGAACCCTTTGTCGAAGGTATGCCGCTGACTCGACCATCAAGGGCAACTGCATCACGAAGTGCACGTGCAACAGCCTTAAACTGCGCTTCAAAAACGTGATGAGCATTGCGCCCCTCCAAAACACGAATGTGAAGAGCGATGCGAGCTTCAGCAACGATCGACTCCCAAATGTGTTTTCCAAGAGTGGTATCGAATGTTCCGATAAGTTCAACGATTTCTGGTTGACGATGCACAAGGTAAGGACGACCTGATAGATCAACCGCTGCTTGTACAAGAACTTCATCAAGTGGAACCATGGCATCGCCAAAGCGACGTATTCCAGCCTTGTCGCCTAGAGCTTCGCGAAGTGCTTGTCCAAAGGCAAGAGATGTATCTTCAACTGTGTGGTGTGAGTCAACATCGACATCGCCTTCAGTCTTTACGGTTAAGTCAAAGCCTGAGTGCTTTCCCAGTTGAGAGAGCATGTGATCGAAGAAGGGGACTCCTGTTTCAACGTTGATCTGACCGCTTCCATCGAGGTTGAGTTCGACTAGAACCTTTGATTCTTTCGTTGTTCGTTCAACGCGTGCAGTTCTCATGATTTCTCCTTAGCCAAGCACTCTCGTAGCGCATGTAGAAACTTCTCATTTTCGGCGCCGGTGCCGATAGTGGTGCGTAAGTACCCTGATAATCCCACATCTCGAATCAAAATTCCTCGATCAAGCATCGCCTGCCAGAGATCGGCAGATTGCGATGAGAAACCAGTAAAGAGAAGGAAGTTGGCTTGGCTAGGCAGAACTTCTAACCCCATCTCACGTAAAGCGCTGGCAACGAAATCTCTCTGCTGGCGAAGTTCGGCAACTCCTGAGAGCAACTCATCCTGAAAATCTAAAGCCACCAAAGCCGCGCTCTGCGTCAACGAGCTCAAGTGGTACGGAAGCCTTACCAATTTCATTGCATCAATGACCGACGGGTGACCAACAAGGTATCCAACGCGGGCTCCGGCAAAAGAGAAAGCCTTGCTCATAGTGCGGATAACGACAAGGTGTGGGAATTTCTCAATCAAAGTCACCGCTGATTCAATATCTGAGAATTCGGCATAGGCCTC
>JACCEA010343987.1_pt1 | contig 20861 bp, 17 predicted proteins | sample 7449851 | NCBI WGS metagenome assembly JACCEA01 (sample SAMN15323453, study PRJNA562643) | freshwater metagenome | isolation source: river surface water | place: USA:Blue River Watershed | collected 2017-08-18 | reverse complement strand
TTGCCCCCAACTTAAAACGGAGCAAAAAAACATAAAAACCAGTAACCTAACTTTCGTAACGTAATTATTTTTCATTATTTTGGGGGGTTTAATATTTTACCTGTATTAAGATTTAAATAAAACCATTTACAGTTTATTATTTTTTTCTAATTTTATACAAATCCTTAGTCTTTTTTAAACAAAGGGCAACAAATTTATACAAAATTATAATAATAACTGTAGTTTTGCAGAATATTTATATGAATAAATTGTTAACAAATTGGGAACGCCTAAAAACACTGAACTTACTACAAATGAGGTAATTAATAAATTGGAGTATTATTGCTCTTATCAAGACCGTTGTCATAAAGAAGTGGAGCAAAAACTTAAAAATTTTACTTTAATTCCAGAATTAAAAGAAAAAATCATCATTCATCTTATCGAAAACAAATATATTGATGAAGAACGTTTTGCAAAAAGTTTTACAAGAGGCAAACACAACTATAAAGGTTGGGGTAAAAACAGAATTGTTCAAGAATTAAAATTCCGAGAAATTTCTAAAAGAAATATCGATTTGGCTTTACTAGAACTTCCCAATGAAATCTATCTAGAAAATTTCCATGCACTTGCCGAAAAAAACTGGAACACTATTAAAGAAAGAAAAGGGCCGAAAAAAAATAAAAAATTCGTAGATTTCTTACTTAGAAAAGGGTATGAAACCCATCTAATTTTCGAAAAATTAAAAGAATTAGAAAAATAAAAAGGCTGGAAAATACCAACCTTTTTAGAAACATCTTCACTGAAACTACAACGATAAACTACTACAAAATCGTTTTTTCAAATGAAACGGACAAGTAATCAAAACACACAACTATTTTGATCACTCTATATGAAATAACACACTCAATAAATTAATACGATTAAACAAATAAACAAAACAAAAAACACCGCCAATTGCAATTGATAAAACATCATCCACCAAAAATATTTTTTATCTTTATCTAATCTTGCTATCATTTTTTTAAAATATTGTTCTTTTTCAGTTGCAAATCTAAAAGCACCATATTAATAGAAATTAGAAATAATATTATATAATTGTTAATTCAGAAAAAATTCATTTTTTACTTGACTCTTTTTACTTGACTCTTTTTACTTGGCTCTTTTTACTTGGCTCTTTTTACTTGGCTCTTAAATCCCTATCTTTGCAAAAAATAAATTTCCATGTTAGAAAATAAAGATCAAAAAACAACCAGCATTGCCAGTTTAGGCGAATTCGGATTAATTGAACATTTAACCAAACATTTCAAAATTAATCAAGAAAGCACCATAAAAAGTATTGGTGATGATGCCGCTGTTTTAGATTTTAAAGATAAAAAAGTAGTTGTTTCAACTGATTTACTAATTGAAGGCGTACATTTTGATTTAGCGTATATGCCTTTGAAACATTTAGGTTACAAAGCAGTGGTGGCTAACGTTTCTGATATTTGTGCGATGAATGCTACGCCAACTCAAATTACAGTTTCAATTGCGGTTTCGAACAGATTTCCTTTAGAAGCTTTGGAGGAACTTTTTGCGGGAATTACTTTAGCAGCCAACGCGTACAATGTGGATGTAATTGGAGGAGATACAACTTCCTCACAAAAAGGATTAATCATCAGTATTACGGCAATTGGTGAAGCCAACTTAGATGAAATTGCTTACAGAAGTGGCGCACAACAAACCGATTTATTAGTGGTTTCTGGAGATTTAGGAGCCGCATATATGGGTTTACAAGTGTTAGAAAGAGAAAAACAAGTATTCCAAGTGAATCCAAATAACCAACCTGTTTTAGACGATTATACCTATTTAATTGAACGTCAATTGAAGCCAGAAGCGCGAAATGACGTGAAAGAATTATTAGAAAAATTAGAAATTAAACCCTCTGCTATGATTGATATTTCGGACGGCTTATCGTCTGAAGTGATGCACATTTGTAAGCAAAGCAAATTAGGTTGTAATTTATACGAAGATAAAATTCCAGTAGATCCACAATTAATTAATGTGTGCGAAGAATTTAATGTTGATATTACTACCATCGCTTTAAATGGCGGGGAAGATTACGAATTGCTTTTCACCATTAAAATGGAAGATTTCGAAAAAATAAAACACAATCCAAACTTCACAATCATCGGACACATGGTTGCCGAAAGTGAAGGTATTCATTTAGTGACTCGTGCCAACACCAAAATTGAACTAAAAGCCAGAGGCTGGAATGCTTTAAACGAAGAGGAATAAAAAATTTAAACCTGACAGGTTTTTGAAACCTGTCAGGTCTTTTTAATTACAACCTAAAATTCACAGCTAAAATAATTCTGTTTTCATTTTTGACTAAATCGGCTTTCCAAGTTGGATCTAAAACATCATTAGAAAATCCGGTTGGAGAAGTTGTTCCGCCACTTCCAGTAAAATAGGGAATATTCGAATTTCTATATGCATATTCTAATCTAAAAGTCACGAAATCGCTTGGCATAAAATCTAAAGTCGCGCTTAACTGTTTCATATTTAATTTTCCTCCGTTTGCAATCGCTACTTCATAATCGTTGGGAATACTTCCTGATTGGGCTGGATTAAAAGATAAATAACCGCCAGGATTCGTGACATAATCAAAACGTGTGGTAACTCCGATTTTGTTATCGTTAAACCATAGGCGATTTACAAATGAAGTTCCTGCCATAAAATTATCTTTAGATTTGACACCATCACCTTGTTGAAAACCATAGTGATTATTCAAACTAAAAGCAGCTTGAGACAAACCTCTTTTTTTGTTTTCAGGTTTAAAATATCTATAAACAATACTATTGTCGTGATGAAAACGCATAATGTTTGACAATTCTGGCGTGCCACTTTTACTGTCTTTTCCGTAATAGAAATTCGCCACCAATTGTAAGTTTTCATTCGGACGGTAATAATTTGAATTTCCAAATCCAGGATGATTTCCCCAACTGTTATAAGATTGCCAACCGTTTAAAACCCAAAATTCTGTTTTATAATTTTTTGTTGGATAATATTGTACACGCGCACCTTGAAAATAAAAAGGCGTAAAATCACAAACCATACTTCGTTGGTAACTCCAGTTTTCTTGTGTTAAATAGCTTTCCAAACCAATGTAACTCATAAAAATTCCCATTTCAACATTCAAACCATAATTCACATCAAAATGATAACCAGCTGCGGCTTCTCGGATAAATTTTAAATTTCCGGTACTGGTATTTCTTCCTCGATTTACTGAACCATCGGTTTCTTGGATGATGTTTAACATGCTACCTGTTTGCAACCACAAACGCCCAATCGTATTTTTATAATTCGATTCGATTCCAATACTCGCCAAAGCCAAACTAAATTCGTTGCTTCTCGCTGTAACCGCAGAAATCGTTTGTGTATTGTCTTTAGGTTGTGCGAAATTATAATTGAAATGCCCGTCTAAATAAACAACTCCTGTTAAAATAGTTTCGCCGTCTTTATCTTTTAAAACTAATGGAAAATCTTTTTGACGATTTTGTCCGTTTATCCATGTCGTGTTGTAGTTTTCAAATGGTATTTTCTTTTTAATAGTATCCGTTTGTGCGTTTGAAAGGATTGACACAAAAAATGTCAGTGTAAAAATTATTATTCTGTTCATTTTAAAAAATTATTTGTGAGTTATCATCAAAAAAGAAAACTTCTAAGATGTCTTTATGATTAATTATTTCGCCTTCTTCTGGGTTAAAAATCAGTTCTTCTGCTTCTTGAAAAAGCCATCGTTCAATAAATTCATTTTCACCATGAAAGAAACCAATTAAAAAACCCGTTTTAATTTCATGGTTTGAAAGATGAAGTTTAACTTTCTTGTTCTGAACTTCATCTAATTTATCATACACTATTTTCGATTTATCTGTGTGCATCTTCTTCTCGTTTTAAATCAATTTTTGAAATCGGTTGATACAATAATGGAACATGTTCAATTATTACATCACTTTTATCTAAACCGAAAGCTTTTTCATCGCTAATTCCGAAATGTTTTAAATGTTTGTAACTATTCAGCAATAAACTATCACTGATTTTAAATTCGTTTTCAACAGAAAGATATTTTTCAATGACTACGAATTTGAAATCGGGTTCGTCATTATATTTAGTAGAACCATCTGGGCGAATGTGTAAATTCAGTTCTTTATTTTCTACTAATTCCTGTACGATTTTTTTGAAATACAATTCGGTTTTAGGTTGAATTCGGAATCCAACATTGATGTTGACTTTGATGACTTTATCATCAATTAATTCCGAAACATTATAACTTAATGTATAAGGTTCATTCGTTCTGTTTAAATGTAAAAACCAATATACATCAGCTCTTTTGGGGTTTTTAGAGAATATCGACTTGATAATTTTTTCTTCTACATGATGTCTTCTGTCTGCTTTTGAAAGGTAAATTAAATGTGTAGCGAATTTCGGAATACTGTCATCTTTACTTAATTCTGCTAATTGAGTACTGTATTTTCCCAACTCGGTAAATTTGGTAAAACGGTTATGAATTTTTCTGGCATTGAACCAAACATACATGATCATAAAAATGCCTAATTCGAAAAACAAAAACATCCATCTTTCTTTAATTTTGGCCACATTTGCAATAAAGAATGACGTTTCCACAATCGCAAATAAACCAACCACTAAAAAAACAGCGTATTTATTCCATTTCAATCTAAATCTTAAAAAATAACCCAATAATAATGTGGTCATCATCATAGTAATCGTAATCGAAAAACCATAAGCGGCTTCCATATGTTCTGAAGAACGGAAGTATAAAATCATCAACACACAACCAAACCAAAGCACATTATTGACACTTGGAATATAAATTTGTCCTTTTAATTCTGATGGTTGACGTACTGCAACTCTTGGCCAGAAATTTAAGTTAATAGCTTCGTTAATTAAGGTATAACTTCCACTAATTAACGCTTGAGAAGCAATAACCGTTGCTAAAGTGGCAATGATAATACTCGGCAATAAAAACCAATCTGGCATGATTTCGAAAAATGGATTTCTCCCATTTAAAAAGGCTTCGTTTTGATGCATTAACCAAGCGGCTTGCCCTAAATAACAAGCAACTAAACTTGTTTTTACGAAAATCCAACTGATACGAATATTTTTAATTCCGCAATGACCTAAATCGGAATACAACGCTTCCGCTCCAGTTGTACACAAAAATACCGAGCCTAACAACCAAAAACCTTTAGGATATTGAGTTAACATTTCATACGCATAATACGGATTTAACGCTTTTAAAATATCTGGATGTAGAAAAATTTGGCTAATTCCAACCACTAATAACATACTAAACCAAACCGCCATAATTGGTCCGAAAAACTTTCCAATAACTTGTGTTCCGAAGCGTTGAAAAAAGAAAAGTAAAGATAAAATTACAACTACTAAACCCACTACCACATTATTTCCGGCAACAATAACATCTTGCAATCCGTTAACCATTCCTAAACCTTCAACGGCAGAAGCTACTGAAATTGGGGGTGTAATAATTCCATCTGCTAAAAGCGTCGTAGCTCCTAAAACGGCTGGAATTACTAATTTTTTTCCGTATCTTTTTACTAATGCATACAAGGAGAAAATTCCACCTTCTCCATTGTTGTCGGCTTTTAATGTCAGCCAAATGTATTTAATGGAAGTTTGTAAAATCAGTGTCCAAAAGATGGCTGAAAGTCCACCATAGACTAAAATTTCATCAATTTTTCTTGTTCCGATAACTGCTTTTAAGGCGTAGAGCGGACTAGTTCCGATATCGCCATAAATAATTCCTAATGCTACCAATAAAGTTGCTGCTGTAACTTTAGTTGGTATGCCATGTTTTGTTTCCATAATAGTATTAAAAATTTATGGTACAAAGTTCGGGCGAAAGCTATTGGTAAAATATAAAGAAACGAAGGGTTGGTATAAAGAAAATATAAAGATGTATTGTGAGATTTTAGTTGTAAAAAAAATGCTCTTTGCCACGAATTATCGAATTTCCTTTCTTTACTATATTTTTGATTTTAAAAATTCGAATTATTAATCGACTATGTCGATACAAGTTTTTTATTGAATAAGTTAATTCGAAAATTCGTGGCAAAAAAAATTTTCTAAACCATTTAGGTATTAAGGAAATTTAGAAATACTTAATGTCTTAATGGTAAAATCTAAGAAATAAAATTCGCGGCAAACTTTTATTGAAAACGATAACCCACACCACTTTCCGTAATAATGTGTTCGGGTTGATTGGGATTTTCTTCAATTTTTTTACGAAGAGTTCCTACGAAAACACGTAAATATTGCGTTTCAGTTTGAGAACCTACACCCCAAATTTCTTTTAAAATGTATTGATGTGTAAGCACTCGACCTTCATTTTTAATAAAAAGTGCTAATAAATTGAATTCTGTAGAAGTTAGTTTCAAGAATTCATTATTTTTTTTCACGGTTCGAGAAACTACGTCTATTTCCAAATCGTTAAATTGAGAAATTACGGCATTATTTTCAGAGGAATTTCTTCTTATCGCTGCACGAATTCTCGCCATTAATTCGGCGCTTCTGAAAGGTTTGGTTAAATAATCGGTTGCACCATTGTCTAAAGCTTTCACAATATCTTCTTCTTGGTCGATAACTGAAAGAATAATAATAGATTTGGTGTACCAAGTTCGTAATTCTTTTAAAATTTCGTGGCCACTTTTATCGGGCAAACCTAAATCTAACAAAATTAAATCGGGAGAATGATTGGCTGCTAGTAAAATACCTTGTTTACCTGTTTCGGCTTGAATTACTTTAAAATCGTTACTCTCCAAAGTAATTTCGAGTAATTTTCTAATTTGCGATTCGTCATCAATAACAAGTATTTCGGCCTTATTCATTTTTCAATTGGTTTACATACGTAATTTCTACAGGAACAAAAATATCAAATTTTAGTCCATTCGGAATACTATTTTTAACTTCAATAGTTCCGTTGTGTGCTTCCACAAAACCTTTTACAATTGACAAACCTAAGCCTGTTCCACCAGTAATAGTCTGTGGTACTCTGTAAAATTTATCAAATATTTGGTTGATATGTGCTTCTTGAATTCCTAATCCATTATCTTCAACAGTTACCATCAAAAGATTATCATTTAATTTCATTGAAATGGTTACGGTACAATTTTCGGCAGTATAAAAAAGAGCATTTCGAATTAAATTGATTAGAATTTGTTCGAAAACACCGATGTCTAATTTACAAATTGGAAAGTTTTCTTCGTCTTTAAAAAGGATTCTTGGGTTCGACAGAAAATGATTTTGAATCACCAATCGAATTTGTTCATTTAAATCGCACCAATCTAATTTAAGTTTTAAAATTCCCGATTCGAGTCGACTCATATTCAACAAATTCTCCACTTGATCGTTTAATTTTAAACCTGCAATTTCAATTTCATTCAATAATGATTTTCTGTTTTCCGAAGTTAATTTCGCATCTGATTCTTGAAGAATATCTACCGAACCAATTATGGCAGAAATAGGTGTTCTTAATTCGTGAGAAAGCGAATTTAAAAGTGTATTATATAATTTTAATGTTTTTTCTTTTTCTTCTTTTTCTCTGGCTTTTTTTTCTATTTTTTTGATTTTGAAAGTTAAAACCGTATTAACAAAAGCCACTAGAAAATACATCAAAAACATTAGCATATCTTCCGAATTGCTAATGTGAAACGTGTATATTGGGCTGATAAAAAAGAAATTCCAAATTAGAGCGCTAAGCGTTGCAGCAAGTAAAACAGGAACAATTTCAAAAAGCATCGCTAAAATTGAAACTGTCATTAATAAGATGAAGGCAACGACTTTATAGCCTAAAAAATTGGTGAAAAAATAACAACCACTTGCCATAATAATTACCGTAACAAGAGCAATTAAACTTTGTTTAAACACGTTGTGAGTAGTTGAATTAATTGCTTTTAATATCATTATTTACATCAATTTTTGTTCCTCAGTTTCGTAAAAAGTATCAATGTTTAGATTTTTTTGTTGCGAGGCCATTACGGCTAATTCGTCACAACGTTCATTTTGTGGATGACTATTATGTCCTTTTACCCACATAAATTTCACATTATGTTGTCGGTAAATTTTTAGAAATCGCATCCATAAATCGGGATTTTTTTTGTCTTTGAAGTTTTTCTTTTCCCAACCAAAAACCCAACCTTTTTCTACCGAATCCACTACATATTTAGAATCCGAAACCACCAAAACAGAAGTTTTAGGCGCTTTTAATTTCTCTAAACCTACAATAACTGCTAATAATTCCATTCGGTTATTCGTCGTATATCGAAATCCTTCAAAAAATTCTTTTTTATATGGAGTGCCAACCATTTCCATCACCACGCCATAACCGCCCGGACCTGGATTTCCTTTAGCAGCGCCATCTGTATATATGTGAACTTGGTATGACATTTAGTTACTGGGTTGTGGGTTGTGGGTTGTGGGTTGTGGGTTGTGGCAAAATTACTTTTTACTTATCCCTTTTTACTTGGCTCTTTTTACTTTAACAAACTTTCAATCACTTTTGGGAAATGCTCCATTTCTAATTCGTGAATTTTTTGGGCGATTTCTTCTGCTGATTTACAATTTTCAATATTTACGTTGGCCTGAAAAATAAATTCGCCTTCGTCAAAATGTTCGTTGACATAATGAACGGTAATTCCGGTTTCTCTTTCTTTATTTTCAAAAATCGCATTGTGTACATTCATACCATACATCCCCTTTCCGCCATAATTTGGTAAAAGTGCGGGATGAATATTAATCACTTTATTCGGAAAGGCATTTATAATATGAATAGGAAATTTCAGTAAGAAACCTGCTAAAACAATTAAATCAGGTTGTAATTCTTGCAAGTGATTTAAAACAGTATCGTCTAAAAGCTCGTTTTTGTTGAAAACATAGGTTGGAACATGAAAATTATTAGCTCTATCAATCACTTTGGCATGTGAATTGTTTGTGAACACGCCAACTACAGTTCCTTGACCCGATTTCTCGAAATGTGCCATTATGTTTTCTGCATTAGAACCATTGCCAGAAGCAAAAAGTACAATCTTTTTCATTTGTTGCTATTTATTGTTTTTTAGAGGACAAATAGTGTAGCTTTTTTCAATAATGTTTGTTTACACAAACGCTTTGTTAATTGCTATTTCATGTTAAATCTCTTTTTTTTGAACTTATTACAATAATAAATCTTCTAAATTCCTCACAAAAGTATAAATTCCTTTAGGTTTAGACACAAAAAACAGAAGAAATAAAAAAATAATTTACTAGAAAAGAATAGAGAATTAGGCTATTGAAAGATTTTTTTATAAATTCGTAGTTATATTTACTAACAAAAATGTTGTTTTAAAATAAAGTTTTTTATTTTTGCCAACAAATAAATTAAAAATTAAAAATTATGTCAGACATTGCATCAAGAGTAAAAGCGATTATCGTGGACAAATTAGGTGTTGACGAAAACGAAGTAGTAACAGAAGCAAGCTTCACTAACGATTTAGGTGCTGATTCATTAGACACTGTAGAGCTTATTATGGAATTCGAAAAAGAATTTGACATCCAAATTCCAGACGACCAAGCTGAAAACATTGCTACTGTAGGTCAAGCAATTTCTTACATCGAAGAAGCTAAGAAATAATAACCATTCATCCGTGTAAATTTATTTTTATACGGATGTTGTTATTTTTGTTTCTGTTTTTAAAAATCTTTGTTTAGATTTGTAAAAACATTGATTGTATTACAATCATTCAACATAAGACATTTATGTAATACCCAATGTTTATATTTATAATATGATACATTGGGTTTTTCTATATCACTAAAAAAAAATTTATGCAATTAAAACGTGTAGTAGTTACAGGACTTGGAGCTTTAACTCCAATTGGAAACAACATTCAAGAATATTGGGATGCCTTAATTAGTGGAAAAAGCGGTGCGGCACCAATTACTTATTATGACACTGAAAAACATAAAACAAAATTTGCTTGTGAAGTAAAAAACTTCAATATCGAGGAATTTATCGATAGAAAAGAAGCAAGACGTATGGATAAATTTGCACAGTATGCTATTGTTGCCGGAGAGCAAGCTATCGCAGATGCTGGGATTTTAGATTCAAACGTTAACAAACAAAGAGTAGGTGTAATTTGGGGTGCTGGAATTGGTGGTTTAGAAACTTTCCAAGAAGAAGTACTAAGTTATGCTAAAGGTGACGGAACACCTCGTTTCAATCCTTTCTTTATCCCTAAAATGATTGCTGATATTGCTCCTGCTCATATTTCTATGAGAAACGGATTCATGGGACCAAACTATACAACAGTTTCTGCTTGTGCTTCATCAGCTAATGCTATGATTGACGCCTTCAACTATATTCGTTTAGGAATGTGTGATGTGATTGTTTCTGGTGGTTCAGAAGCCGCGGTAACAATTGCAGGAATGGGTGGATTTAACTCGATGCAAGCTTTATCAACTAGAAATGATTCACCTGAAACCGCTTCAAGACCCTTTGATGCCAACAGAGATGGTTTTGTTTTAGGTGAAGGTGCTGGTGCTTTAGTTTTTGAAGAATATGAACATGCCAAAGCACGTGGTGCTAAAATATATTGTGAAGTTGGTGGTGGTGGAATGTCATCTGATGCATACCACTTAACAGCTCCGCATCCAGAAGGAATTGGTGTAATTGCCGTAATGGAAAACACGTTACGTGATGCAGGTATGAAACCAGAAGAGGTAGATCATATCAACACACACGGAACTTCTACACCATTAGGTGATGTAGCTGAGTTAAAAGCAATTAGCCATGTTTTTGGTGACCATGCTAAAAACATTAATATCAATTCTACAAAATCAATGACAGGTCATTTGTTAGGAGCTGCTGGTGCTATTGAAGCTATTGCTTCTATCTTAGCAATGAAACACAGTATCGTTCCTCCAACAATTAACCACACAACGGTTGATGAAAATATCGATCCAAGTTTAAACTTAACTTTAAATGTTCCTCAAAAAAGAGAAATTAAAGTAGCTATGAGTAATACTTTTGGATTTGGTGGACACAATGCCTGTGTACTTTTCAAAAAAATTGAAGAATAATTCATGCGCAGAATTTTAAAAAAAATATTGAAAAAATCCCCTTCTTCTAATCAAGACGGGGTTTTTTTTGAAAAAATTTCCAAAATTTTAGGTTTCAAACCCAACTCTGAAATCTATTACAAACATGCATTTACTCATCGTTCAGCAAACCAAACAGATGAAAACGGTTACCCAATAAGTTATGAACGCCTAGAGTTTTTAGGAGACGCAATGTTAGGCAGCGTAATTGCCGCACATTTATACAAAAAAGTACCAACTGGCGATGAAGGGTATTTAACCAAAATGCGTTCTAAAATTGTAAGTCGAGAACATTTGAATGAATTAGGACGCGATTTCAAATTGGTTGAATTCATTGAAAGTAAGGTCAATCCTTCTCACTTTGGAGATAACATTCACGGAAATTTATGTGAAGCATTCATTGGTGCGATTTATTTAGATAAAGGTTTTCCGTTTTGTGAAAAATTCATTCACGAAAAAATTATTAAACCTTATGTGGACATTGCCCGATTAGAAGGTAAAGTTATCAGCTACAAAAGTTTAATTATTGAATGGTGTCAGAAAGAAAAAATCAATTTTAAATTTGAAGTTTTTGAAGATGATGGCAAAGAAGGGGTGAAACACTTTGGGGTAAAATTAGTATTAGACAATGAAGTAATTAGCAAAGCCAGAGCCACTTCCAAGAAAAAAGCAGAAGAAACGGCGGCTAAAAGAGCCTTTTTTGCCTTACAGGATAAAATCGAAAACAAATCCTAAAAATTTTTATTAACTACAACGTTTGAAATAAAAATTTAACGGTTTAGAAACTATTTTTACCACAATTTAATAATTTTTAAACCTATCTTTACAATTATTAAAAATTTTAATGGCTAATCTGAAACTGACATTAGACGATTTTGAATCCAATGATTTTGAGTTACTTGCGATTCATACCAATTTAAAAGATTTTAAATTAAGCTTTTTAATCAATTTGAAATTGAACGTTTTGTTAGCCAAAAATGATAACGAAATAACCATTCAATCCAACAACGGTACCGGAAAATTTTCTAGGTTTAGTTTTGAGGATTTGAAACAAGATATTACTTGGGAACTGATAAAAAATCAAACCAATTTTAATTCAACCAAACAAAATGTAGGTTTTTTTGAAGAAGACAACATCACTATGAATTTGATTCCCGAATTAAAAACCGCCGATTATTTACTAAAAATAGATAATGTGGAACCCAATTTCAAAAGTGACGAAATAATACAAAATATAAGTACCATACCAAATGTTTCTACCGTTTATAAAGTAGATACAGACCATTTAAAATCGATAAACAATTTAATTTTTTAAAAATGCATACAACAAAAAAAACAAAAATTGTTGCCACATTAGGACCAGCTTGTAGTAGTAAAGAAGTAATCAAACAAATGATTGATGCTGGAGTTAATGTTTTCAGAATTAACTTTTCGCATGCGGATTACACAGATGTAAAAGAAAGAATTGACATCATTAGAGAATTAAACAAAGAATTTGGATATACCACTTCTATTTTAGCCGATTTACAAGGCCCGAAATTACGTGTAGGGGTTATGAAAGAGGATGTTGTGGTAAATCCTGGTGATATCATTACTTTTCAAACTTCAGACGATGTTCCAGGAACAGCAGAACGCGTGTACATGAACTACAAAGAATTTCCAAAAGATGTAAATCCAGGTGAAAGAATTTTGTTAGACGATGGAAAACTAATGTTTGAAGCACTTGAAACAAACAGAATTGACGAAGTAGTTTGTAAAGTAATCCAAGGTGGACCTTTAAAATCTAAAAAAGGAGTTAATTTACCAAATACAAAAGTTTCGTTACCAGCTTTAACGGTAAAAGATATTAAAGATGCGATTTTTGCTTGTGAGAACAAAGTAGATTGGATGGCGCTTTCGTTTGTAAGAACCAAAGAAGATATTAAAGACTTACAAGATTTAATTGAAAAACATTCAGATCATAAAATTCCAATTGTAGCCAAAATTGAAAAACCAGAAGCGGTAGAAAATATTGACGAAATTGTAATTGCTTGCGATGGTTTAATGGTAGCTCGTGGCGACTTAGGAGTAGAAGTTCCAGCGCAAGAAGTGCCTTTAATTCAGAAAAAATTAATTTTAAAAGCAAAATTAGCGCGTATTCCGGTAATCGTAGCCACACAAATGATGGAAACCATGATTACAAGTTTAACGCCTACCAGAGCAGAAGTAAATGACGTAGCCAATTCAGTTATGGACGGTGCGGATGCTGTGATGCTTTCTGGAGAAACTTCAGTTGGAAATTACCCTGTTCAAGTAATTGAAACCATGACAAGTATTATTGAAAGTGTAGAAGATTCTCCGCTTATTAATGTGCCTCATATTGCACCTACCAAAAAGAATGAGCGCTACATTACGAAATCTATATGTTACCACGCTGCCTCTATGGCAGACAGTATCAATGCCAAAGCAGTTACTACTTTAACAAATAGTGGTTATACGGCTTTTCAAATTTCAGCTTGGCGACCACACGCACATATTTTAGTATTTACCTCAAACGAAAGAATTTTAACCCAATTAAATTTACTTTGGGGTGTAAGAGCATTCTTTTACGATAAATTTACGAGTACAGATGACACCATTGATGACATCAACAAAATCTGTAAAGAGAAAAAATACGTTCATAAAGGCGATATGGTTATTAACTTGGCCTCAATGCCAATTGCTAATAAAGGAATGGTAAACACGTTGAGAATTTCTGATATAGAGTAAACTTAATAGTTTCTAAAAATATAAAAACCAGTCTAGTAATAGGCTGGTTTTTTGTTTTAAATCGAAGATTCAACGAAGCTAGAGCATCTATACTATCCTGCAAAACCTCACAGATTTTTGAAAACCTGTGAGGTCTAATAATAAATTTAATTGATTTTTTAAACAGATGGCGCGGATTTGCAATCCGTGCTTATAAAAGTCTAATAAATTACCACTAAACCCCAATCTAAACTTTCATAATTATATTAAAAAATCAAAGAAAATAGTGTATTTCTGTATTTAAAACTTAATTTTAATTAATTTTTTAATTGCTATTTGACTGAAAAGTAGTAATTTAGAGCATATTTACTACCCCAGTAGTCTTTTTTAGAGAATTATCACAAACAACAAGTTAAAAAAAAGAAGAATAGTAAGGTTTAAAAGGGTAATTCCATGTTTTTATTGATAAAAAAAGAGTTTTATCATATGAGTATGACTAAAAAAAAGACTAATGAAATAAAATCAACAAGTGTATACATTCTTATAGGTGTCATTTTCTTGTCGTGCGCTTCACTTATTTTTTTAAATTATTCTACCATTCGCATTTTGTCTGCTAATCGGGCTTATGTGACCGCAGAGACACAATATTCCAAAGCTCAAAAAGACGCCGTACGTTATCTTACCACATTTGTACATAACAAAAATATCAACTACTGGGAATTTTATTTAAGAGAAAAAAAAGTGATTGAAGGTGCTAAATTAGCTCTTGTTACTTTAAATACCAATCCAGAAGATGAAATGGTTAAAGTAAACCTTAGGGCTGGTAGAAATAAAGAAGAAGATTTAGACAACATCATATGGCTTTTTAAAAAATTTAGAAATGTTTCATTATTTTCCCATGCTTTTGATATCTGGGGAGAAGCAAATCTTCTTACAGATGAGTTAACGCTTCTTGGAAATGAAACGTATAAAAAAGTGAGTTCAACTAATTTATCAGATGCAGAGAAAGATAGTTTATTACAAAAAATTGAAACCATAAGTGAAAAATTTACTATTGTGGAAAGAAATTTCACAGACGCCATGGTAGATGGTTCATGGAAAATGAGAAGTTATCTGATTTTTTCAAATATTTTCTTTATTCTAATTATCATTAGCTGTGTGGGAATCTACTTTTCTATAATGATGAAAAAATTATTAGAATCAACCATAGAGATTAAACTGAAAAATGAGAATCTTACACAAGCCAATAAAGAATTAGATAGATTTGTTTATAGTGCTTCTCATGATTTACGTTCCCCATTAACTTCTTTAAAAGGACTGATACAAATTGCTAAAGAAGAAAAAGACAAAGAACAAATTAATTATTATTTTGATTTGATGGAGCAAAGCATAACAAGGCAAGATCAATTCATTACTGATATTATTGATTATTCTCGTAACAAAAGAATAGAAAAAAATTTAAAATCGGTAAACTTACACCTAATAATTAATGAGGTTATACAGCAATTTGGTCATGATGAAATTACAAAAAACATAGAAATAGAGAAAAAGCTAGAAATTGATGAAATCCGTAGCGATGCTTTACGATTAAAAATAATTTTCAACAATCTGATTTCAAATGCGATAAAATATGGTGATCCGAAAAAAGAAAAGAAAAAAATTGAAATACAAGTCTTTTCAGAAAATGAGGTATATAAAATTGTGGTGAAAGACAATGGGATGGGTATTGAAGAAGAAGTTTTACCACGAATTTTCGAAATGTTTTTTGGAACGAATCACAATATTGGATCTGGACTAGGCCTTTACATTACCATGGAAGCTGTGCAAGTGCTTTCGGGAACTATTATGGCTAGTTCTCAAATAAATGAAGGAACAATTTTTACTATTACTTTACCTAATTATGATGCAAACTAATCCTGTTTTTTTACTTATTGAGGACAATTTAATTGACCAATTAATTACCACCAAATTGTTAAAAAACACATTTGATCATGTTCAATTTAATGTGGTTAATAATGGAAAACAAGGGTTAGATTGGCTTGATAAATTTAATTATTCACAAACAAATCACTTAATCATTTTGCTTGATATCAAAATGCCGCAAATGGACGGCTTTGAATTTCTTTCACATTATGAAGCACTTCCTGATGAATTAAAAAAGAAAACACAAATTTTTATGCTTTCCTCTACATTAGATCCAAATGATATCAAACGAGCTACAGAAAATTTTTATGTAAAAAAATTGTTTAGCAAACCACTTGCAGTAAGCGAATTTAAAGAAATAATAACCCTAAAATGAAATTGAAATAGTGCAGATTACATCCGTTTTTTAATCAAACCGACGAAATAAAACTACACTATTCTTAGTTATCTTTTTAAAGTAAAATGTGATTTAAAAATACCTTTTTCGTTGTTCTGTTTCATAAATTCTACTGTAAACCAATAATCTGTAGAAGGCAAATCTTTTCCGTTATATTTTCCATCCCAACCTATTCCAGAAGGATAAATTTGTTTTAAAAATTTCCCATATCTATCGAAAATATAAATGGTACTTTCTGGTTGCTGCGCCAAATCGGTAATGTTCCATGTTTCGTGAATACCATCACCATTTGGTGTGAAATAATTTGGATAATTTACAATGTAAATCGGACCAACTCTACTTGGTGAACAGTTTCCTAAAGTATCATAAATTGTAACAAAATATTCGCCCGATTCTAAATTGGTAAACACATTACTAGCTTGAAAAGGTGAAGTAGAACCATCTGGATATTCCAATTGAAATAAATAATTTCCTAAACTTCCATCAGAAACAGTAACTGTAATAAAAGTGTTTTCTGTATCAAACTCTTGACTAACGGTAAAACTTGCTGCTGCTGGACTCGATTGAATAATAGTTACCGTAGTAGTATTATAATTACAAGCCGCACCAACATCTGGAGTTAATTTTATAAATTCTACATCATAAATTCCAGCTTCAAGAGCGGTATAATTCACACCTGTTCCCATTAAAACACCATCTAAATACCAATTTACAGTAAATTCAGTTGGATCTAATCCCGTTTGAACGGTATGTGACTGAAGCAAAGCATTCGTAATTGGATCCACACAAATAATACCTTGTGGCAACGTAATATTTAACAAAGGATGCACTGTAAATGTAAAAGCTTGTTCGTCGTGACAATTCGCATTGTTTGTAGCCGTTGCATACACATAATAATTATAAGTCTGAGAGGTAGTTCCTGAGTTTACAATGTTTAAATCTGTAATTGGGCCTACTCCATTTGGACCAGTAAAATAACCAATAGTATAACCTACAGTTGGTAAAGTTGGTAATACATATGTTCCACATTCTTCTGGATCAAAAACGATAGGCGTAATAACTGGTGTTTCTGAAACGGTAATTATAATTTCATCTACTTCTACACAACTCACTCCAAAACGACCATTATTAATTGCATACACAAAAACTGAAATTGGATTGGCTGTTAAAGGTGTAAAAACAGTTCCGTTTGGTACAGGATTGGTTCCGTCGTTATTATAAAAATATCCAATCGTATAATTAGTAGTTGGTTCAGGTGGAACATGAGTTAATACAGGTAAAGTATAGCTATCACATTCATTTACATCTGTAAAATTTGGTAAATTAATGCCGTTGTAATACATTTCAAAAGGTTTGTCAACGATACAACCTGAACTTGGATCTTGATAATACAAATAAAATCTTTGATCCGCTGAAAATACATCTGTTGGAGAAACTAAAATACCCGTACCTGATGGCCCACCAGCTGCAGTATAAATTTGACCCACTGTTGGTGCTGGGATAGAATACGGACTACAAACTACTTGATTTATATATTCGTCTACAATTGGTAAAGGTGTAATGGTAATAGTAAAACTACTTTCTTGCACACAAGTATTTGCATCCGGACCAGCATATACATAATAAGTTCCAGGTGCTAAATTTGTTCCAGACAAATCGATAATTTGTCCTGCACTTAAGGCAGTTTGCCCAATTGCACTTGGTCCTCCTGGTAAAGTATAATACGTTCCATTCGTTAAAGCAGGTAAAATAAATTCGCCACAATGAGTTCCCGAAGGAATGGTATCCACTGCAGGTAAAGGATTTATAGTAATGTCATAGTTCAAATTATCAGTACAATTTGGTAATACAGAAGTATTTGTAAAATAATACACTATTTGAGAAGTCGTAATTGGAGTATTGGTATCAAGAAGTGTTCCACCTCCCATAGGTTGAGTATAATATCCACCAAAAGTAATTGGAGGTAAAGTATAACTAACACAGGCAGAAACAGCCGTAAATATCCCAGTATCTACAATATTAATTTGAAAATCGTTTTCAATTCCACAACCACCAGGATTTCCAGCTACATCTATATAAGAGCTGCTATTAAAAACATACATTATTTGGGAAGTTGTAATAGCATCTCCGGCAAAATAAGGAGTTCCTGTTCCGCCAGAACCTGAAAAATAATTACCATTTGTTAAAGGTGGTAAAGTATAAGTATTGCAATAAGTAACGTCTACAGGGGCATCTACTAAAGGAAGTGGGTGTATATGGATATCGAATTGTTCGTCTCTACAAAAAACAGAATTGACTTCTGCATAGTAAAAAACAGTTTGTACAATACTAGATGAAGTAGTGTTCGTATAAACAGTTCCTGCTGGAATTAAGGTACCTGTTCCAGTTGGTCCACCAGCTGAGGTATAAAAAGCGCCAATTCCAAACGGTGCAGCTGGAACAGTAAATGATCCACAATTATCTAAAACTGGGGCATATTCGTCAATAAAATACGCATTAAAAGAAGATTCGTTAAAACAGCCATTAGCATCTGGACCGTTATAAATGTAATACGTTGCACCCATATCGATGGTATTTCCAGCAAATAAAGGTGTTCCTGTTCCGTTTGGACCAGTAAAATAATTTCCATTTGTTAACACTGGTAAAACATAACTGCTACATTCTACTACATCAGCCAACTCATCTACAAGAGGTAATGGATTTACAATAATATCTACACTTGTCACATCAAAACAAGATGGATTGGTACTGTCTTGCATTCTTATCCAAACCGTAACGGTTGAAGTGCCATTCGGAATTGTTACTGAAGTAATTACGGCTCCATTTCCTGCAAGAGTATCTGCTTCAAAAGTATAGTATAAAACACTGTAACCTGATTGTCCATTTAAAACTTCAGCATCTAAAGTATTTAAAAAATAAGTTGTTCCTCCAGCAGTTTCACAAACCTCAACATCATTAGGTTGAGTAGCGTTTACCGTGGCATTAATTAATAAATCAAACGAATAAACAGCATTACAAAATTGATTGGTAACCGTATTAAATATTTTTAAATATATAGTTTGATTCGCAGATGTAGAATAACTAGAAGGTGATCCGATGGGAATATTTGCGGCAGCATTAGCTGGTGAAGTATAATAATACACATCATAAGTGGCAGAATCAATTCCTAATTGAGTTTCATTATTCGTAGTTAAATCAAAAATATAACTTGCAGCACCAGTATTACAAGTTTGTAAATTAACTGGATTGGTAACTGCTAAATCATTAAACACAATGGTATCTGTTAAAAAACAACTGCCTTTTGTAATTTCAACGGTATATGTTCCTGGAGCATTTACGGTATAAGTTGAAGTATTTCCGCCAACTGGACTTCCGTCTTGAAACCAAGCATAAGTATATGTGGCATCTAACTGCGTATCTAAAAGAAATGTGTTTCCTGCACAAAGCGTTTGGTCTGAACCTAAATTTAAAGAATTCGTAAAACTACCTCCTGAAATAAAAACGGAAGAATCGAAATCTGTGTCACCATAATCGGCAATAACTAATTTTAATCGATACGCGGTATTAGGAATTACGGCTGAAGAAGCATTCAAAACCACGGTATGCCCACGCATATTTAAAGTTGATGCAGCAGGATTTCCTACATTATAAACGCCAAATAAACTTGGATTAGTTGAACTACAAGTACTGTTATAGATAGAATTTTTAATATTTTTTACGGTAACTGGATTAGAAGTTCCAGGAATTACCCCTAAATTAGTGGTTACACCCGTGGCGATATTAGTCAACTCAAATGCAAAAATATCATTGGATAAACATTGAAATTGTCCGTATTCATTGGATGCGAATAAAAAATCGAAACTAAAAGAAGAAGAAATCGGTACAAAATCAAATTGTAAAAAGGACAAATCTGTTAAAGCTGAAGTTGTACCACTACTAGTATTACTTAGATTTTGCAAAAAAGCATCTGTTCCACCGCCTGTAGCTGTTGTGCTTAAATTTGAACCCGTATATAAACCTTGCGTATCTAAAACATTTCCACTTCGTAAAATAATTCCTTCACTGATAGGAAAACTGGAACCATTTTGATTGAAATATCCAACAGCCTGATTCGAAGAAATTGAAATATTTGAAACAGCCACACAAGAATTACCTAACAATAAATTCACTAAATCTGTAGGGGAATTTGTAGTGTTATCAACTGTTATAGTCTGCGAATAAGAAACTGCCGAAAAAAGCAGCAAAAGGTGTATAATTTTTTTCATTTCGATATCATTTGGGGAAATTCGATAGTCAGTATATAAATTTAATAAAAAAAAGTCCTGAAACGAAAAAAACTTATTAAAAAATACTGTTTTTTAATAAGTTTTTATATAAGTTGTTAAATTATTATTTAATCGTTAAGTTTCAGTACTGCCATGAAAGCTTCTTGTGGAATTTCAACATTACCAACTTGTCTCATACGTTTTTTACCTTTTTTCTGTTTTTCTAAAAGTTTACGCTTACGCGAAATATCTCCACCATAACATTTTGCGGTAACGTCTTTACGAAGGGCTTTAATCGTTTCACGAGCAATAATTTTAGCACCAATTGAAGCCTGAATTGGAATTTCAAACTGTTGACGCGGAATTAACTCACGCAATTTTTCGCACATTTTCTTACCAATATTATACGCATTATCTGC
>JACCEA012493482.1_pt1 | contig 20862 bp, 11 predicted proteins | sample 7449851 | NCBI WGS metagenome assembly JACCEA01 (sample SAMN15323453, study PRJNA562643) | freshwater metagenome | isolation source: river surface water | place: USA:Blue River Watershed | collected 2017-08-18 | reverse complement strand
TGAACCAATCGAAATATTCAAGGGGAGAAAACAATGAACAGCAGTAGAGTTCAATACAACGCCAGTCGTGGTTGTCATATTGAATATACAGTTCACATTCTGAGATGAGGCAACAAAGCCAAAACCGCGGACAATGAAATCCTGGGTACTTCCAATTACTATTTTTTTAGGATGCGCGGAAACTATGACATAGGGATCTCGAAATGAAAAGGAAAAGTCCATTCTGTACCTAACAATACCTTGGGCTTCAACACGGAACTCAACCACTTCGATCGAACCCATATAAGGAGCAACACAAGTCAATAGAGTATCATTAATTACCATCGCCTGCACAGAAATCTTACCAAATCGACAATGCGGAGAAGAGAGAAGATTTGAAAAACCAGCTCCACTGACAGTTATAGTGGAACCACCTATCAAAGATGCATGCGAGGGTTTAACATCGTCAACATATACTGGATCATCAAATTGAAACCACAACGCATTTGACAATAACTTGTTCACAGCAACTTGTAAAGTCGTCCTCCCTGGTGGGTATGATGGTGTGAGACATGAAATAGCAGTTGAGTTGATAACAATTGCTGGAACAGACACAACAAGCTCTCCACCGGTGCTACTTCCAAACAAACACTCATATTGAGATATAGCGCTAATGTTCATGTCAGAGGTCACGGTAATAAATGTACCACCCGACAAAGAACCATGATTAGGAGTAGAATGCGTGAATTGTGGTAAAGCTGCAACGTCAACATTCGCCACGGCAAGAAGTTCTCCGCTTAGGGAAACCAGTTGAACCATTTGCCCGGCCGATTCCGATTTTGGTAAAGAACAAGAAAGAATATTGAGGTCAGTGATGAGAGCTGGAACAGAAACTTTCCCAAGCAGGCATCGACTTCCAACAATTCCTACCTTTGAAGTGTCAGTATAAAATGAGACAAAGGTGCTTTCGAATTGATAGTTGCTGGATCCAATATATTGTGCCGATAATATATCATCAGTTTTTGGAGTGAAAATAGATGGATCACATGTTGCATTCACCACGTTAGTGGCCAACCCATCAAATTGATGAAGAACTTGGCAAGTTTCAGAACCTACGTCGCAACAATGCCGAACCTCTTGATAACCAATATTGACAATGCAGTACAATGTATCTTGATAATGGAATGCAACATCCAATTGATACCCATCAAAGTAACAATGAGAGAACCCGACATATTGCAAGTCCTTTAAGAACCAATCACCACGTGTTTCCAACATAATCGCTCCGTTTGATGCATCGAGAACAAGCGTTGCATTTTGAATCCGTGGAACGGGCAGTACAGAAACCGCCACTGGAGGTGATACTAATAATTTATCCGCACTCGAAACTTGAATTGATAAAGAGTCTTTGGACTCCGCGGCGGAAAACAACTCATTGGGAACTTCGCAAGCAATAGATTTTATCCCTCGTCGTACAGAAGGTACAGCGATGAGACCATCAAACAGACAAAACCCAACATAGTTTACATTCGCTTCGCTCACAATCAGTTCAATGACAGAACGAGCCAATGGAAGAATCTTTGCAGTGCTGACCTTTGTGATTTCAAACCTGTCGAGAACGTGCAATTGGACGTAATTTGATTCCACGTTTCCTTGAACAACCTTCATCCATAGCCTATTAACCGATGAAGTGGCAAAAGAATCATTTACTGAGGAGGAGAGAGATCGAGAAGCAACTGATTTTGATTCAGTTACCAAAACCCGACAAACGAATTCATTCTTCGCTAAATCGACGACAATTGGAAAGGATTCATCGCCTATTAAGCAACTCATATTACCAATCCCTTTCATATTCTCAACTTTAAGGCGAATAGGAATTTCCATATCCAGATGAATGTAACTTGAGCCAAGGATAGAAGCCCTCGCAACACCGAAATTCATTTCAAAAGCATAAGTCATTAAACCACTGTCCAAAACAACAACTTGAGACATTGGAGCTTCAAATTGTTGACTCGTCAACACCAACTCATCCTTGTTATCAGAGTTTACAACAGTTTTGTCTGTAGTGGTGAGTGGGAAATAATCAACTTTGAAAGTTCGACCACTATTAACTTCGAATGTATTGTCCATTTCAATTCCGTTCAAAGACCAACGAGGAAAAAGTGGTGATACAATAGATGGTATGATAGGTTGGCGAATTAAGTCCACAACAATAAATCCCAGAATTGAGTGCAAAACATTATCTTGATTAGTCAACGATAATGCCACTATTTCTTTATGAATAGAAGATGTACAACTACTATCATCCGCAACAAAAAAGATTCCGCTTTCCAAGATCATCTTCATTGCAAGGTATTTTGCATAGAACACTATCGACCTCGACGACGCGTGCAAGCGTCCTCGTTGAAATACAACATCGTGATTATCTGATTCGACTCGGATAAATCCACATGATGAAGTAATCTCTGCTTGAAAGTAGGAATCAATAGAATCGATATCATTCAATATAATGCCACTCAGTAACACTTCGTTGCTAGAATTTTTGTTTTCAGTGACAATTTGGAAAGAGAATCCTGAAGGAAATTCTAATGTGAACATGTTATCAATAGCATTGACTGCAATTTCAACATCCTGAACATCAGTTAATGCAGGACCGTTCCCAATACCGCCTTTATCGGAAATGGATAAATGCAAAGAATCACGTCCAAAAAAATATGAAGGGGGGATATACACCATTCCTTGCAAAGCCGAGTTGATATTCGCCACATTATCAACGAAGATCGCCTTTGAAGATTTTTCGCTGTGCTCAAAACTGATTGAATTAGCCAATAAAGGTAAGTTTGGGAACATCAATGTTCCATGATCCACAGATACATTCACCGCCATTACCATTCCAGCTTCTAACTCAGCATCAATATCATCAACGCGGATAGAATCAATCCTCAAGATTTGATCCTCATTGGTTGTTAGATTCACGGGGGTAGAAATGATGGGCTGAGCATTGGCCGAAGAAATGAATGTCAAAAGAGCATCAGAATGTGAAAAACCGTTGATATCATTTAATGTTGTCCATGCCACTTTATCCGATCGCCATTGTAAAGAAATTGAGTGAGTTCCAGCTTCCAAAACAATGGGCAATGAACCAAACATTGTTTCAAATCGTCTTGAACTAGACGTTAAAGAGGTGCCACCACGATATGTGTATCCAATACCATCCACTACGATTCGTGCATCGACTTCAGCCATAGGTTTCCACAAATTAGAGTCAAAGTTGGGATTCTCTGCCTGGGTAACGGGTAATGCGTATCGAATCAACAAGGCACTTTCCTTAATTAAATGAATTTCCAAAGTTTTGTTGTTTACTACATGCCACGTTCCACTGCTACTACCTACGGCCTTATTGGTGAGAGTATGACGATCATGGCTCATCAATACAGGCGAATAAAACTTATCTACTGTGACAATTACATTCCGTGAACTTGTAAATCCATCGAGATATGAAGGGTTTGATGTCCAACTCTTAAACGCTGCTCCCATCTTCTTCCATTGGAGCACTACAGAGTGATTCCCACCAAGTAATTTTAAACGCATCGAATTGCGCAGTGATGATGCCATTGGATTCCAAGCATTTGTACCGAATGTCTCTGCAGATTCTGTGTACGCCACTCCGTCAATGAGTGCACGTATACTAACATATTCTACAGCGCGATCCTTGATAAATGTGAGTAATTGTGGTTGAACTACTAATGAGTATCCAACTGTAACGTAACTCTCACTCGGCAAGTGAAAAGAGAGTGGTGATGTCAATGTCTTCCAAGAATCCACCGAGGCCAAAACAATATCTTGGCTCTCGTGTTGATAATGAATTGATTGAAAATCTGCATTTGCAATTAAATTGAATGCAGAATGACTACCACTATTAGTTACAAACCATCGCTGTATATTCTTTCCTAATTTCTTCCATTGCATTATAATTTCATGTGTTTTATTTGACATCAAAGGAACCACAAATGAATTCGCCAATTTTGTAAAAACACGCATCTCTACACCATAGGATGACGTGAATGCACTGGATGGACGAAATGGTACACCATTGATAATACATCGTATCTGAACTATATCAGAATTTCCCTCCTTGGGTAATGGGTTTGCAGGTCCCACCCTTATTCCTTCCAGTATTGTTTCGTATGAAATCATCACATTGGTTGATTTTTCAAGTTGAAATGACAACTTCACGCCAGGAATCTCCTCCCAAACTGAACTATTTACAAGCTGTGCATTTTTGTTTGGGAAATCACCCCAATAAAGGCCTACAACAAGAGAGAGAGAGACATCATTATATGACTAGACAGAATAATTTACACTTACCATGCTTAGCAAACGAAGATAAGTTTGCACTGGTCATGACACAGCTCATGCACAGCAACAACATATACCATAGTAGCCAAATCACGTGAAACTTCACATGATTAGGCGAGCAGGAAGATTGCAATCCTCCTACTATGTTTGTCCTTTTGAACATGATACTTATTGTCTTTCGCTCGATTACCAGATTGTGATGGATTCCGACTTAATGTGGAAGAGTTTTGCAACGTAAAGTTCTTTCTACTTCAATCCACATCAATGTGAATTGAATAATCCGTTGTGTGATAATAAGGATGACAGGTGAAGAAAATAATCAATGCATACTTTGATGGAATTAAAAATATACGTTCATCCTGTTAATTTCAAAGAAAGAAAGCCGACTGTGCAATTGAGCAAAATCGTTACAGACAAAAATCATATTCGCGCAAAATCAATAATTCCCTTTATCCCAGTGATAAAATAAATAAACCCTATATTACTTCCCATAAATGTTAAATAAGACCACTTCATTGGCATGAGTTTGGTTAAAATTCCAATGTCGTAAAAAGTCAAATCTCGATTCGATGCCTTCAGAATATCAAATTATAGCATTTCCTTAATTCTCGGTATTTTGTGACGGTTACTTCCTCAAATTTTGAGACTTTGGTCAATTGGGAGATTGTTGCACCAACAATGTCAAGTTGAAATTTCAGTCCGGCCAGCGAGCCGCCCGGACTACCCACACCTCGGCGCGCAACGGTTCGAATTGATGGTGATGTGATAATCACTGCCATTACCACTACCCAACAATTAAAAGCAGTGGCATCGTGCCATGTTTTGATTGTAATTGATCCATTCCAACACTACATGCATTAAAAGCTTCTTAATAGCATCGGAGTTTTCTCATTGTATCAGGCGTAGAAATCACCCACCAATCCAAGCAAGTGCACAAGCTCCTGACTCATATATCTATCCGGGTGCTGGGGCGCCACGTAATTTTGAAGAATGACGTACAACAAAATTATGATTCATATATTGTATATGGTGATTTGGAGCTGTGTTATGGGAAAGATGTGTATAATTGCGAACACGGCCGGTCAACCTACTCACAGTAAGTCTTGATCGATTACAATTAGTGCTTCGTGTTAATCAATTTGCTTCATACTTTTTAGTATCGACAAATCCGCCACTTATTTCTTCCCCAGCTTCACTAACTACACCCTCAACTTTTACTTCTCCATCCCCATCAACTACACAATCTCCAGCGTATGAAACCAGAAGTAGTCGCAGAAGGGAGAGACTCGAACTGGAACGTCAACAAAGGTTAGAGAGAAGAAGAGTTAAAAAGGCATCTAAGCAAATAACCGATAGTGGATCTGATGGTGAAGGTGATGATGACGATGATGAGGATGAGGAAGAAGAAGTCGATGAATTCTACTCGGATGTTAAGCCCACCAATGTGCGCACAGTACCATTACCTTCAACCGAGGTTCAATTGAGGCAACTAGGAGTAGAAGAGCCATTAGAAAACAAACGAGGCTTTACTGACTTAACTTACTATGAGGATGAAGACGATGAGGATGATGATGATGGTAAAACAGGGTTTGGAAAACGACGAAGAGGACGGTATTATCGACGGGGTATGCGATCGCTATCGACTTCATGGAAAACAATCACACATTCTACCAAACAATTATTCAGTAAAAGAGTATTTAAAGGTGTTGGTCTTTCCTTTGTGAAACCAATCGGAGGTGACTTGAAATCTATGGGAGTTGGTTTTAAAATACCAATAACCAATCATTTTCCATTATATGATAGCAACATTTGTTTACCACGATTGATCGCCTTTGTTGGAGTAAATTATCCACTTTCTTATAAAGTATCTTTTACATTATCTGTACCAATACAAGCTGTTCAAATTTATCTCTTAGTATTGTTGCAAGCTAATCCTTCTCAATGGCCACAAGTTAAAGCTTCCGATCATGTAAAACGCCTTGGATTGACATGGTCTTTAAAAATTCCTGCTAAATTCCCAAGTAATAAAATTTGGTATAAGGCATTATCATCTTCATGGGGACCAGTGTTCAATTTCTTACCAGGTAGTAAATTGATTCAAGCTATGTTACCATTCGTCGTTTTTACTCCTACTTTACTAATTGCTGTTGTTATGTATTTTTTCACTATGGGAAAAGAATTGAATCAATTGTTACGAAGTCCGTTCATCAGTAAACCTATTAGAACACAACAGTATCAGCAATCAACAATCAGTGGCAGTACTGGTGGTAATGGAATCAAGAGGACATTGTTGACACCGTCGATTACACCCGTGTCGGCTACTGCTTTATATGCTGAAAATGGTATGTCTAGTGGTGAAAATAGCTTTATATTGCCTACTTCTCGTCGATCTTGGCAACTTGAAAATTCATTGATGACACGATATAATAATGCAGTGCAAATGGTTAGTAATTGGTTAACACAAAAATCTCCTGCTTTTGGTTGTGCATTTGGCTATTCAAATCGTGTTCGTTCAATGAGTATCAATTTTGATTTACAACCATTCTATTTATTATGGATTCGTGATTTTATCATTAAGGCTTTAACATTAGCAGATCAAATGTTCTTTGCTTGTTTAGATTCTTTATTTTATGTCGTCTTTCTATTAAATCAAAGCATAATGCATTGGAGAAAGAGTGGGAAATTCTATTCACGTCATCGACCAGTGACTTCTTCATCTACTTCATTAACGGAAGATGATTTCAATCCTACATCCATGAGTTATGAACGTGTTGGTAGTTTTTCATCCAATTCTCCAGATTCTTTAATTGATCCCCGAGAATTTGCATCGCGTTTGAAAGCTAAGAAGCAACTTAACCAACAGCCACAAACACAATCACAACAACCTGGCCAGTGGAGAGGAGGAAGTAGAGATAATCATGACAATAGCGGTATTCTTAGTCCTAAAAAGAGTGGATATAGAAAAAGAGGAAAGGCACCGAATTAAGACCAACATCCAAGAAGCTTATGTCGGTTATTCAAATGCAATGATCCCAGAACTAGGATCCGTATATCGAAGAGCCTTTTATGCTGGATCGGGTGAAATTGCGTCCAAGATGAATTTTGTATTGCTTGAAGGGAGTCATTTTAATTTTGTTCAGTTGACTCGATATTTGTTGTTTAGATTATTTAGTTGAACGGTTTAGCAATGTAGAGTGTATCTATTGTAACATCTGTTTGAAATTTCCATTGGAAGTAGTACCTTTAACATTAAAAACGTTGAGAATGTTACTTCGCATTGCTGATGTAACTATATAAATTCACTGTCACTTTCAGGAAGCTTCGGTGATATATCATGTGTCCAAATATTAAGAATAGGCTATAATTACAAGAAAATTGCGATTAGTATGGAAAGGATTAAGAAATATTCTTGTAACGCTCACCTTGATGAACGTCATATTGCGACCATCGACTGAAATTTCACTCATATGAGGGTAATATGTTATCGTTTTCTCCATGTCCACTTTTCTGAAAAGTGGACGCAAGCTCAAATTGCAGTAAACTAACCCCCTTCTCTCCGATACGGAAGCCGTTTTTAAACTTATATCCATTAATGTTTTACCAAAGAACTGAATGAAAAAGAAAAAGAAAAAAAAGGTAATCAAAATTTTACATTGAAAAATTATTTACCAACCTCAGAATTGATGCTCCACTCTTTCTTCATCAACTTCAACACTTCCATGCTCAATTGGAAAACTTTCTTTGCTTCATTCTCATTGACATAAGCCTCGCTACATGAAGCAGCGATCATTATTGAACTTTCAATAATCATGATCACTGCTTCCACATAGGACTTGAACTTTTCTTCTGTTTTCACAGCATTTTGGTCCATCGATTTCAACTTCAGAAAATACAATAAATTATTGTTCGCTTCTATCAACAATCGTTCACATTGGTCCAACAATTTTTTCCACACATCAGCTTGTTGAGTATGCGAGGATGACAAAGCAACAAGTAACCGCGAAGTACGCTTGGCCAAAACAAAAAATTTGACGTATTCGATGAAAGTCACTAGTGGATTCATATTTGTATTGTTGCTATTGAGGTGCATACTCCACGAAGAAGGGGGTTTGGAGGGAATGCTTTTCATAAATCTCATATGGAATTGTTTGGCAAATGTTTCGTTAAACAAGCCAATCGCTTCATACATTTCACCAAGGGATTGCCCTTTGCTGTTCGTTTTTGACAAAGCGAGCCATTCATTTTCCTGATCCGCGGTTTCCATTGTTTTAGCTATCTCGGTTGATTCATTTTTTATCTTCATGGCAAGCTCTAAATCATCTTGCTCCAAGGCTTGCTGTTTTTTTGCCATCAGATCTTGCAACTTGTGCACATTCAGTGCTTGAACCGCGCACGCAAATGCATCATCGTACCAATGTTTAGAACCCAATACTTCGCTCAGCTTACAAAGTTCTTCAAATGAAAGTGGTTTTGCAGTAGGCATTTTCTTTGGAGAAATTTGAGGAGACGGCACACTTATGGAAGGAGGCGCCACTGAAAAATGCGCTTGCTTTGACGAGGAAGATGAAGCAGGAGTAGAAGAATTATTTTCACTGCTCGCAACGATGCCTGGAATAGATTGCTTCCCAGATGATGTTGTAGCTGCTGCTGGAGCAGAAGGGAGCGTGGATGGTTGAGATGATGATCCAAATGAATCGAATGATACATCAAACGCAACTAGAGCGGGGGCAGTCGGAGGAGAAATAGGATTAGGAGTAAATGCTGTTTGAAAGTCGGCTTCAAAATCATCAAAATCGTCTACTTCATGGGAAGGACCAAATGGATCATCCGTTGAAACTTCGACAATCGCTTGGGAGGTTGACTGTTGGGCAGATGGAATATCGTTGGGGAAAGCTGCAAAACCCGTAGATGGTTGAGAGGCTACTACATATGGGGAAGGTTCAAGAAAGTCCATTGACAAGAGATCCATGGCAGCAGTTGAGACGGATGCCTTCATGGGAGGAGCAGAAGTGACCGTGGAAGTAAAGTTTTCTGTTCCGGTATCCAGCAAATCAAAATCGAGCAAATTACTCTTTACTTGAGTTTGTGCCATTGTTGGGACAGCAATAGTCGGTTCCGATGTTTGTGGAGATATGGGCGTATGACTTTCGAAATCACCAAAATTCCCAAAATCGTCACCTTCATCTTGCTTGGCTAGAGAGACCGGATTTTGAATAGAAAATACGGGAGCAGCAACAGCAAGTTTCCCAGATTTTGACGATGAACCTTCAAAGTCAGCAAACTCCCCAAAATCGTTATCAATATCATCTTCTTCAATGTTCATGTTCGTTGTTGCTGCACTTGATTCCGGTTCAGGGGTAATATCCGCAAAAGGATCCTGTGGAGTATCTAATGTTCTATTAATGACAGATGGGGTTATGTTGGAAGAGTCAACTTTGGAAGAAATGCTCTCTCCCGATGGCCCAGCAAAATCATCCCAATCGTGTTCATCTGCGGTCGCAAAAGTAGTTTCAAATTCTGTTGCGGATGACTTCAGTGCTATCGGTTCTCCCATTGACATTACTGGCGACAGCTGCGGGTCAGGACTTATTTCCGATGTAAGATCACCAAAAATGTCATCAAAATCAAGTGAGGCTTTTACTTTCGTATCTGCGGTGGTAGGAATATCCGCAAGAGTAACTTCATCTTTCATTAAAGTAGTTTCAGAATTCATGAGTGCTCCAAATGGGTCGCTTTCATCCCTTTCCGCACTCGATAAATCCGTTGAAGGGACAATATTGGTGATTGTAGCCACTGAAGCGAAATCAGAGAAGTTATCACCATCTTCAAACTCCATATTGCTTGGAACGGGCTTAGGTGGTTCTGTCGATGTAGAAGGGGCAAATTTTAATTCAGGGATAATGTTCGGAGCATTCACTAATTTAGCAAAAGGATCATCTACATCAAGGGATGTGGTAGTTGCCACCGGTTCGGGAAGCACAGTAGGTTCACCTTTCATGTGAATATCTGAGAAGTCACCAAAATCATCATCCACATCTTCAACCTGAACAGTCTTCGTTGAACTTGTTGCCAATGGTGGCACTACTGAAGCAAAAGGAGTCATGGACGGTGTATCAGCTGCGATTAAAGTGGAATGAAGTGGACCACTTGAAAAGTCAGTAAATTCCTCGAACTCATCCTCTGCAACCTCAACCGCTTGAAGGTCAGGTATTGCCGGATTTGCTACATGGGCATCAGTGAACTCAGAAAATTCTTCATCTTCCTGTGGAAAACGTTGATCGTTGCCTGTATATAAGTGCAGCATATTACCAGGGAAAGTTGCAGGAGCCAAAGCAGCACCATGGTGATGAGGAGGATATGTTCCGGGGGGATAATGCTGAGCTGCGTGTGAGGGAAATTGAGAATTGTATGCTCCAGGGACCGAAGTGATGGAAGCTGGAGCAGGCGCTACTTGGTTCAATGACGCAAGTGTTGGCAACGGCGCATCATCTACCTCTACAACAAAACTGCTGGATATTGCATCAGCCTTATCGGCAACAGCAGCCGACCCACTAGGAACTTGATTTGGTACAACGACAGGAGCACTACCATCATTGCTCAACAACTCGACTATTGTCTTCACATATAGATTTTGAACTGCGGAGTTGTACAATTCAACTGATGGCTTTCTTCCCCGATAGGTAGCATCGCACAAAACAGACAAAAATCGTACAACAGTCACAAATTGGTCTCGATCTAGTTTACCCCTTTTACTGCTGTCCACAAGAGCCCAAATTTCACGCAAATCTTCTTTTTGCAAATTAGAACGCTTCATAAAAGCAACAGCATCTACCCCACCGATAAATCCAGTTCGGTCTTTATCTAGTTCCATAAACCAACTTGATATCTTTGCATTTTCTTCTTGATTGGGAGTCCATGTTTGAAATGTTGTAATCACTGTTGTCTTGGTTGATGGGACTGCTGTTGCAGCAGGCGCCTGAGTAGAGATAAATGGCATCGCCGGAGCAGTAGGTTGAGGAGGATACCCATGGGCGGCATAAGCATAAGGCTGTTGTCCAGGAGAAACAGTTGGATAAGTTTGATGATAAGGGTATCCATAATGGTAGCCTTGTGGTGCATAACTGCTTGGTGGATACCCCTACAAAAAAAAAAAAAACAAACAAACAAACAAACAAAAAAACAAAAAATTATTATGAAGGAAAATAATTTGGCAACTTAAACTCTCACTGGCATTTGATTTGAAGTCTGTGATGCAACAGGGTATCCGTAGGTTTGATTATAGGGTTGTGGAGGATAGGTTGGATATGTCCCAGTAGGAACCCCATTCGGGTTGGTGTTGGGTTGACTCATTATAATGTCTCTGATGGATTGGGAATACTAGCTGTGGCTTGCTGCGTCAATGTTTCCTAATCTAGGATTCCAATTTGTTATGGAGACCTCTCATCGCCAGGTTTTATGCAAATGAAATGCATTTTATTGACAAGCATCTGCCCTGCCTGCGTTTTTTCCGCCGCGGATGTACAAATTATTGACAAAGTTAACAACTAATTTGGCGAGCTATTTTGCCTTATTCATTAATCACATGAAAAAAAAGTAGAATGCTATCCCATATCAATGGTGTAATCTGCGATTTAAGTTGATTTGGTTGGAGCACCATAGGATGGACCAACTCGTGCCAAATCTCTGGGGCCAGACTGATTGGTGCAATACATGATGACATCCGCGATCTGCACATTTGCAGGGCGAGTAACCTAACAATTTAAAATGGATGTCAACGCAGCAAAGTAACTTAATCTATTTTCTCAACTTACAGCATACATGACATTGTCTGCGACATCATCAGGACGCAATGCCATTATATTCTGGTAAACAGCGGCTGCCTTGTCGTTGTCTCTTAATCTAACATTGGAAAATTCTGTTTCACCGACGAGTCCAGGTGAGATATGAGTAACACGAATCGGAGTTGCTGCCAAATCATGTCTAGCAGCGGACGTAAACCCGTGAATGGCGTATTTAGACGCATTGTATACTGAGCCCGTTGTATACGCATGATGACCCTGGTGGAAGTGAATCACTACACACTACAAGCAAAAAATGGAGGCAACTTACTGCAACGCTGCCCATATTGACGATATGGCCACGGCCCCTTTCTTTCATACCGGGGAGAAATGCGGCACAAAAGGCGACAGTGCCTAAAACGTTTGTTTCCATGACCTCAATTGCATCAGCCATTGAGTTGTTCTCAACAGAAGTAACTCCTCTCGCTAAGCCAGCGTTATTGACCAGTATATCTACTTCTTTGAATTCAGAGGGGAGATCGTTCGGCAATTTAGCCACAGCCTCATAATCAGTCACTGATAATGAAACCACGTGCACGGAAGTGTTTGGAAAAGTCGCTATGATCTCGTTCTTTAGAGCATTAAGTCTATCTGCTCTTCTTCCCACTAAAACTAGCTTTGACCCTTCTTCAGCAAAGCGCCATGCACAAGCTGCGCCAATACCTGCAGTTGCACCAGTAATGAGAACAACTTTGCCATGCAAATCTGTCAGTGGGCTTTTGGCTGGACGAGCAACCGCTTTCTTTACTTTACATTTGCATTCCGGGGCAGGTGCAGCGGAGGCACAAAATGCTTTTGAGCGAACTCCAGAAAATAGAGCAGATCCAGAAACAGCAATGAGGGGTGTGCGCAATGCGGAGAACATTTTCTTGGATCCTTCAGTTGAGTTTAAAGTTTACAAAATATTTTTAGAACACCAGCAGTGTAGATCGAAATCCCGAGAGTGAGCGCGAAGCCAAGCAAGGGAAGAACACAAGCCGCTGTGGCCCCGCTGCGCGCGCCGCCCGGTGTTTTTGTTTGCGGCGGCCGGCCAGCAGAGGCGCCGAGATTCCTCCTCACGCCATCCACATCCACATCTTTCACTAATTTTCATATAAAAAATAAATAACATTCTTGGTCGGATGTATGCCCCACGGCCACCATACTGATGCATCAATGATGCTTGAATATGACTTTGGTGTCCCTCTCTTGAGGTGTGAATTTTTGGGTTCCAAAGATCATTTACTATTGGTGGGTAATACAACCTGCACCCCGCACTCTCCTACTAACAAAAAATCCAGCCGCAGCTTGCGATCAATTTCGCCTCAATCAAGGAAAAGTGGATCCATATCTCCATCATCTCCAATATCTGTAACTCCTAGTAGAAGAAGCCGAAATGGTAAACAAGCTATTCGATTTGATTTAACCCCACCAAGAGAATGCGATTGTGGCACAAAATCAAAAGGATCACCAGACTATGAGTGCGAAGGATGCAACCTTGAAGACGCAGAAGATAATACTAAGGGAGTCATTTCTGTGGTTGATTATGAATATTTGAATGGTGTGGATGGCAAAAAGGTTTTCGTTGAGAAATCAAGATACGATTGTACACACTGGAGGAAAGGAATTCCGTCCAATGATAATAATAACGATCCATATTTAAGTGGTTCCCAAAAAATGTCCCTTACTAAAGATGCTGATGGATATGGTGAATATCCATTTTTTGTGAATGATTTCGCAACGTTTGGATCAACTTTACATGGTCGATCGTATCTAGCTTCGGTTGGTGGTAACAATCGGAACGAAGGAGTTATCAAGTGCTTAGAAATTCAAAGAACCAGAACAACCACCTTATTCCAGCCTACAAATGAATTTTTATTTATGGATAAATCTGCAAATGCGTCTGATGGGGTTTTAACTTCAGTGGATCACTGTAGTCGCAATGATATCTTGGCAATTGCAAGTGAATCAGGACAAGTTTTCGTATATGATACAGCAGAAATGAAACAAATTATGTGTTATACTGCTGATGACTTTGGATTAGATTTTATTCGTTTTACTCCGGGCGGTTTATTGGGAACTTGTGGCTTAGATGTTGAAGAACCCGTCAAAGTATTTGACCTCCGAGACCCATCGACGGGTCATCGATGTGCCAGATCAATAAGGCAACGCCCTAAAATCCAGCATACAGCTTCTCCCCCAAACAAAATTCTTTCAGCCCAGCAGCGCTTTGATAAAGTACGGCTATCTTCTTCTCGACTTAGTTCCTTAAAAAGTCAACAGTCGCACTCGTCCATTATATCTCAAAGTTCAAATTTCACTCTAAAAACTCCGGCTTTTAGTTGCTTGAATGTTCATCCTTGCGAAGAGAGAGTACTTTTGGGAAATACTGCGGGAGTAATTGCTTATTGGGACCTTAAAGTTGATGCTATGGTTGAATTTCCGAATCACCATTCCATAGGTAAAAATTTTTGTTTACTACCGTAAAATCACTTATCATTCAATGTGTTATTATTTCTAGTCACTGATATCACTGTTCATCCTGATGATTTTGATGTTTTAATATCGTCAGGCAAAGATGGTTTCGTCAACATGGTGAATTCTCGCATTCCAGTAGCCCCGAAGAAGCCTATTTTTCACGATGCCTCAATCGTCACTTCACTCTCATTAGATTTTCCAACTTCGTCAATGGTGATCACATCGGAAGAGGGTAAAGTGTGGAATATCTCCCTACCAAATACGCCCCCGAGTTCTCCAATATTTTCTACAGCTTTGACTTGAGACTGGAGGCATGGTTTTTTGTAGTGTTTGATGAGCATAAACAGGACCTCATGGTAGTTTTATTTTTCCAAATGTAATCGTTTTTCTAATTTTTTTATATTTATCGTTTATTATTCAATTGTGTCATAAGTTTCTGTTGCTATGTCGGGTTTTTCCCAATACTGTAAGGTAATAATATATCAAGAGGAAGTAATCCATAATAAACTTAGTCTGTGATTGAGGCTTTGGAGTATACAACTGAATTGTTTACAAGGTGTACTCTTCTCATACTTTTCTACGCTTCTATTCTTTGGCTCATTAGGCCTTACGCTTAAATTATTCTTCATAACAAACGAACGCCCTCACAAAAAATCCCAGCATCCTCAATTTTCCCATCATTTTGCTCACTCAAACCAACGAGAAAAGACCCGATGGACCTGAAATTTTGGGGCAGCACGCACGGGCAAGCCAGCACACCACCAAACTCTACTTATTATTGAAATCTATACTTGTAGCAGCACATTGTCGTTGAGCTCCATCGCTCACTCTCCTTTACCTACTCTGATCGATCTTCTTGTAATCGTGTAGAGCGTCGGTGTTTCGCGTATTGAACAACTTCCTCCCAACTCGATAGGTTGGATCAAACTGATGGACAAATATGGCATCTTCATCAGAATTTCGAAGGTTCGAGACACAGTTAGAGAATGATCTTGAGAATCAGAAAAATAGGAAGCTTAAGATGGTTCGGACCATGGTTTACTCTTCTGTTTTTGTGGTTTTGTTGGTGGTAGTGGTACTACTGACTGCTCCTCGACGAATTGACTCTTCTGCAGAAGAACTGAATACTAGAAAATCTGGTCTAGAAAATGCACCTAAAGCATCGTCATCCAATTCAAATGCTAAGGTCGATGTGAGGAGTAAAAATAAGAACCATAAATTTCAAAACTCCCCAAAGTACAGTGGTACGGTTACCGTAGATTTCACTTTGCGGCGGGTTGGGTACGATGCATTGGACTATTTTGACCCAAACTACGATAGTCAATTGACTTATGTATTCCTTACTGATTATAAAGCAGTCATTGAGCCTTCAGTAGAAATGGAATTTTTTCTTTATGATAGTAGTTCTCTTTATGAAGGAATTGTGTATGAATTTTTTGTTTGTCCTGATAGTGGTTCTTCTTGTCAAAGTGGGGAATATTACTACGACAATTCAACCCAATCAATTGTTAGCGATAGTGTTATATTCAATGAGTGTACTCCTCAAAGTGATACCTATACCATAACTGTCTTCACTGTGACAAGTGATGGTGAAGTTATCAATCAATATTCCGCCACTGCGATTTGTATGTATGTGAGACGTGAAATTCGTAGTTTATCGACATCAGATCTGAATACATTTCTCAATGCGAGCTATCAACTGTACAATTTGACAAGTGAGGAAGGAATAGCACTATACGGTGATTCTTTCATGACGAATCACCAATTTGTTAAACTACATTATTTTAACGCTGGTCAACGGGATGCGGATCACATGCATGAGGGGAACGGGTTCTATGCACAACATTTGAAAATTACAAACATGTTTGAAGCGTCAGTCCAACTTGTGGAACCTTCTGTTGCTCTACCGTATTGGGACTTTACAATTGATGCAGCGGGAGGCTCGAAAGTTTTCGATTCATTTATTGCTAGTGCGGATGTTTACGGATCAGTCACTTATCCCTCAGGAGATGATAAAGCTTTTACAAATGCTGATGACTCAGTAGTAGATGCAAAAATTCCCGATGGGCGATGGGCAAATCTTCTTACCGAAACGGAATACAATGCTAACATGTCCAGCGCTTATGGCTATTTGCGTGCACCATGGTGTTTGAATCCATCTCCCTATGTATCTCGATTTGCATTTGATTGGGATGTAGCAATCGGATTTTTGCCATCTTGTAAAAGCCATTATGAAATTTTGGAATATACAGATATGATGGACTATTTTTATGAAATTTCTCTTACTCCACACGGTTCAGCACATACTACCATTGGTGGTTTGTATGGTTGTGACGCAATGAACTACTTGACAGATATGGGAGTATTTAGCTCAAGTAATTCTCAACATAGTGCATGCGCGGATATGGCCAACGTTATCAAAGAAATTTACCGATATGGCTACGTTGATGTACCCACAGGTTGTGAATTAAACAGTACGGACCCCAGCACAACAAATTGTTCTTATTCCTGTGTTGGCGATGAAGGAGGATTCAAGGCAGCCGTTTTCATGTACGGTTTAGTGCATAGTCATGCAAATACAACTGCATATTCGAAGACTGAATTAATATCGTTGTTTAAGACGTTTATTTGCGATGGCGCTATTTCAAAAATGTATGCTGGTGACCACTATGAATCCTCTGCTGTGTCAGATCCTTCCTTTTGGGTGATTCATCCGACCATAGAACGATTAACTCATGCAAAATTCATGTCTGGTGGGTTCGATGACGAAACATGGGCCACATCCACCGAAGATGACTTCATATGCACAAAACAGATATGTTATGACGAAGATCTTGATCAAACTTCAAATTTCACAAGTTGTTGTTATGGGCATTATGAGTACGATCGTATGTACAATGGTATAATTTCTAGTCGAGATGATTACATTGGTTCAACAAATCATCATATTATCGCTGCTACAGATCCTCGGTCGTCTAATTATTCAGTGAACTACATCTATGACAAATTCTCGTGGAACCATTGCGGAGATGATTATCCCATCATAACTTTACTAAACGAACTTTACTCCGATTATGATATGGTGAAACAAGGAAAAAAGGCAGCACCGGCTCGTTTACCCAATGCTAATCAACTCGAAACCCGAGCCAAGCTGAAGAAGTATGTAGATGGTGTGAAAGACTGGCTAGCAACTGCAGGGAAAAGACAGTTACATACAGATTTTGAAGAGGAAAGTGATATATTATATTTAACATAGTCTCGTAGAAGGCGGAATCGTGCTTTTGAGACTACTTTTATGTCATAAACTCTCCGAAAATCTTGTTCTTTTTCAGTGTTTGTTTGTTTTTTGTTTTTCATATCGAGTTCTTTGAAAGTTCACGCTTTATATAATAGTAAAGATGATCGATTGTGTACAATTTTCTGTCATTGTCACCTCAATTACTGTTTAATGGATCTGTTGCGCTATATTTGTTTTTATTTTGTATTTGAATGTGTTTTCGCTTTGCAAGTGACTCACTCTTGCTCTTCCATGTGTTTGCTTTTATTCTATTTTTGACATCGAGATATACCTAGTACAGTATTTTGCGTCTTAGATTGGCTTGCTCTACTTCCTTGTATCAGCCATAGGTAGGTAATGCAATTGACGAGCATTTTTTCAAATGGTGTAATTATGTAAGAAACGGGGAAATATCTCTATCTCCTTAGCTGCTGCGTAGTGCTGTGTATTTATGGAATGTAATTATCCCAAGTAGAGAATGTTCACATTAGTGGTAGATATGGATAGTGTATATACTATATAAAGAGTAACCATTGTTTGGGGTTGTGTTGTTGTCTGTACATAACATTGAATGAATGTGTTTCTTTTAATTTTCTCGTCAACTATGGAGAAAGAATATTTGTTTGGAATATTGTAGCAAGTACTGTAGGCGATGCGTGGAACTATTATTAGATCTGTGTTGATGTGTTATTTTTGTCTTTGTCAGTCGACGTATATGCAATAATAGATAAAGTACACTATCTATGATAATGTCGTATCTCTACTTTTTTGTTTTAAGTGTGAAACAGCTGTGACGAGCCTAAACCAAAGCTATCATTGCCGGAAATTAATACTTAATAGGTTAAAGTGGAGAGGACGATTTGTCTACTCCAGTAGAGAGGATTGGCGTTTTGTGGAATGTACAACTCAAATTGCACAAATACAAAGGCAAATACATCTGTATGTATGTCAATATCACTTTCGTCTTTTGAGCATTCTGCCGACCTGTCATCTTGGCAGAAGTTCATCAAACGCGGCGCTCCTGGTGAAACGCGTTTTTTAACGGTTATGGTCTGTGGTCTCACTTTTTTTTCGCTCAGCAAGCGAAACACCAAGGCATACAATACTATTGTACAACATGCAAGTTTTTTGAAACACTGAAATACATATGGAGATATATTCATCATAATTCATCGTTGCAAAGATGTTTTGGGACAGGTCGAAGAGATTTAATGTGAACAAGGAGAAAGTGGAGAGACCCTATAGTGATAATGCTATAGTTGACCGCGATGACATTGCGAAGACTCATAAAGGTGGACCAAAGATGGTTGATGATTGGAGACAGCACTCTAGTTCTTCAAATCAACCATCAGCTATATCTGCTGTGCAATCGATTTCCTTACAACCAGTCCCACCAAAGGATCCTCAACATTCTGGTACGTCAGGTTTTCGCCGTGCAGGTAGTAATCGGAGTACAACTCCATCCGAATCCAACTCAAAGCTTGGGATGGAAAGCAAAAACGCATCACCTCCCAGGGACAGTGGTTTGTCTCCAACTCGATCGATTGGCGCTGCAACTGTTGAGCCGGCTCGGAGGTCAACAAGTCCCACAGGAAGTATTCTTACTGTCGAGAGCAGTGTTTTAAATGTTCCTGGTCCATGTAGTTATCATCCCGAGAATGCACCGCAATTTAAATTTAACAAAGGTAGCATTATCTTTGCAGGCCATCATTCACCTGTAGAAAAACGTAAATCCGACCATCCGGAAATTGAGAGTCCTGGACCTGGAACATATTTCCATCCAACTAGTCTTGTAAAGCCTTCTTTCAACAAACACGCCAAGCTTATTGACAATCATAGTGGAGATGAGCTTCCCGCTCCACCTGTACATCGTATTGTAATAGACCTGCAGATGTGTAGTATAGGTAAAAGAAGTTCAGCTGCAGAAAAGAAAGAAGTTCGCCATCAAAGCAAGATGCAATTGCGCAATATTGTAAGAATCAAAAGAGAAGGTATTGATCCCTTTTCATGGCCTCCAAAACCAGCAAATTCTATTTCTCGCGTTCAAAGCTATTTTCTTCCGGCAGAGCAGTTGGATTTCAATGATGTGGAGATTGAGGGCATGACCATGCAGCGATATATTGACAACATTGTCAGCAATATTGCAGACAAATTTGATTCGGCTGATCTAAATGAAAAGAAAGCATTGAAGGAATCAAATGGTTTTGATTGCGAAGAAAATGTTATTAAGCGGAGAGATAGCGACGGATTAACACCAGTTGCATCGTATATTCAAGAAATCATTCAAGATACCGCTATGAAATATATTCAGGAAATGGGTGAAAGCCAGTCTCAAATGTCAAGCGGTATTCCTGCATATTGATGCATATTTTGTATATAAGCGGTCTCAAAATTGTTTGTATTGTATAAAAAATATGATTATTGTATGTTTTTCTTTTCTGTCGACACTATCATATAATGTAATGAGATACACGAAACCCAAATAACAATGCCGTTTCAACACAATTTTTACAATTCAAACAGAAATTTTCCTTCGCAATCTAATAATTCTGAACAAATAACTTCTAAGAATGCAACAATTTACAATCAGAATCGTACTGATAGTAGATGTGCTCGACTCAGAGAGCCAACGTTTTTTCCAAATTAACATGATCGTCTGGACCACACATTTTCTTCTTAAAATCAACCAAGGCATCATTTACAGCTTTGTTGGTGATACATAGCATGAAAGCATTACGTTTCGCGTGCTTCTTATCTTTGGCAGGTTTTTTCTATCGCGAAAACACCAAGTTAAATAACATAGACACAATTAAAATGAATTTATATCACCTCTCCTTTTTTGTAGAAATAATCAGCGTTTTGCAAATCAGCAGTAGGCTCTACCAAAAGTGGGGAGTCGCATTTGAAGATATCTTTTGGGACTCTGCGCTTTGTGTACATGAGATCACCCCC